>Ga0116217_10000301_pt1 | contig 54969 bp, 43 predicted proteins | sample Sb_taG_6_FD_89697 | JGI IMG/M metagenome (GOLD analysis project Ga0116217, IMG submission 89697) | Peat soil microbial communities from Weissenstadt, Germany - Sb_50d_4_PS metaG | ecosystem: Environmental > Terrestrial > Soil > Wetlands > Peat | place: Germany: Weissenstadt | collected 2010-09-21 | reverse complement strand
TTGGCACCTCACGACGAATGAAGGAATGCAGATAGATCACCTCATCCCCGCGATTTGCCGGAAACTGGAATTTCGCCGAAGGGCGTGCGAAGGGCTGCAAGCGGCGATTGCTCGAAAGGAAGCGCGGCTCGCGGCGCTTTGGGATGCGAGATTGTCACATCAAATGACAGATCTCCCGCCGTTTGAAGAGGTTTTCAGAGCCGTGCGCAGAACGCTTCGCCAAGCCGAGTTGCCTTAAATCGCTGCGGGGTTTGACTACCTTTTTCATTCAACGTGGGGCGTCCCTTAAAGTTTAGAAGTCGTCGCCGAGAAGTCCCACATGCGTTCAGGGTCAGTGTGTCGCTCACGCATAACATTCGTTCCTCTTCCATTGAAGCGACGAATAGCTGACAATCAATCGTGCTTGATCTGGATCTAACACTGCTACGTGAGCCGAAGCGTTTTGAACAGATGTGCTTCCGACTCGCGCGCTACGAGTTTCCTGATGTGATTCCTACGGCACAGAGCTGGGACGGCGGGCGCGATTTGGTCGTCTTCGGGAAAACTCGCGGACGGAATGGCGACGTTGTGTTTCAGTGCAAGTTCGTCAAAAACCTTATCGCTGCCAAGCGGAAAATCGCACAATCACTTGATGCGTTGGTCAAGAATCGGCGTCATACGGCGCGATGGATTCTATGTGTGCCCATCGAAGCCTCCGGAACATTTCTGGATTGGTTTAATGGTGAACTCGAAACCCGCGGTATTGTGGGCTCCTTGTGGGCGAAAAGTGAACTCCTCGTTCGGCTAGAGCAGCACCGCGATGTCCTGGAGACTTTTTTTTATTCTGTGTTCGCTGAGTTAGCATCTCACTTCCGCTCCGAACACTTGGAACTCTTCAAGTTGACCCTTGATCGTCAGTGCGAATGGGTCCAGCCAGATGGTAAAGTGCTTTGCTTCTCCCGACGTGGCAATGTAAGGTCGCCCGATCTGGTGCTCGATGTGATTGTCCGGAACACAGGCACCATTGGGGTCGCGCTTACAGGAATTCAGGCAGAGGTTTTTGATCGGCGGGTGAAAATGCATGGACTGCCCGGAGCCGGATTGCTGATCCCGCAGATTACGTATGCTGTGTCGATCGAAGGGGGGAAATCTGGTGTGTATTTCGCAGAATGCGAGCCGCCGTTGCTTGTGAAGGGCGGTGATTTGGAGCGCTTCAAGATTCGGATCACGGATACAGGTTATGCTTGGAATGGCGGGTTGCGTGTGTCATTGCAAACTGGACCGCTTGCGCAGCTCGGGCTCCCGGCGTTGCGTGTTCTTACCTAAATGGAAACTCAACCTGGCGGGGGTCTTGTCGGGCTAGAGTTCTCTGGTCTCTTACGTTTTCTCTGTGCTCGCGTGGGCTCGCACAGCGGGAGCGCAGAATCTTCGCGTTGATGTAATTTCTGTTACAGTTGTGGAGGAAGTTCAATTTTTTGTGCCTCCTCGAAACCTCGTAAGCGCCCCAGAACGGCCGCTCTTTCCACCAGAGAGGGCAATCACACTCCTCACGCAACAACTCAGGGAACTGGAGCACTTAAAAGGACGCCAATACTCGGAAGCCATAGAGGAAGAAAATCAGTGGCAACACTTAACGGCAGAAATCATCTGGAAGGCATTCGATCATAACAGCGCCAACCATCTTAGGTTCCAGAATGCCAAGAACGCGGGCGACCATACTCTGCAATCTGACTTCCCCGGAGTTCGTCGGGGACCGTCCCGTGACCAGCCGAATTTTGAGGCGCGGATCAAAGCCTTCGAATCCCTGTTGAAGGCGATAATCAAAGAACTAGAAATGTCGTTGCCCGACAAGGAAATCAAGGGGGCTTACGGTCCGGGTGACGATTACGAGTTTTACAAAGACCTGAAAACGATCATTGAGACCGCAAAGAGTTCGCTTTTCATCATCGACAATTACCTCGACGTTCAGTTGTTCGATCTTTACATGGAGAGGGCTGCGCCAAGTGTTGATATCCGCATCCTCACAGATCAATTGCGCGGGGCTGTGCAGACAGTCGCAGGAAAGTTTTCAAAAAGAGGGCACTTTGAGCTTCGAACGAGCGGAGGGACTCACGACCGGCATCTGTTTCTGGATAACCGCGGCTGGGTGATCGGGCAATCGATCAAGGACGCAGCGCAGCGAAAACCCACCTACATTGTCGAATTAAATGATGCCGCTCCTCTCCTCGGCATTTACGACCACATTTGGTCAACCGCGACGCTGGTTGTTAAGGGTTAACGGCTTTCAAGCCTAAAGTTATTAGTCTAACTTCCTGAACTCGTCCGCGTAGGACTTTGATGCACTGACAGTTCCATCATCAAATGTCACCGTCACTGTCTGCTTCCCGTTGAGGTAGCCTGTGGCGGTGACGACACCTTCTTTCGACGGATCGCTTACCCTCGGTTTCGAAAGGCCGATTCTCATTTCTTCTGGGGTCTGTGGGATAATTCGTTCCACACGAGTGCCGACATCATGATGCTTCCACCGCTGATGAAACTCATAATTGTCTCTGGCTTTTTTCCCATCGTCTTCGTTCTGCTTGAACATTTCACGGTAAGCTTTGGGGCGTTTTGACTTTGATTTTCCGCTGATGCCAGGAATCCATGATCTCTTAGCGTCTTCGGCCGCATCCAGTAACCGTTTCAAATCGTTACACTCGCTACAAGGTGAATCGTACTTAACAGGGTAGGCCAATTTCCGACGCGAAGCATGGTACAGCGGGTAGCCGTTGTCATAGAAACACGGCCCCTTGTCAATGCCACAAGTGGGGCATTTGGTATCGTGCAAAGAAGCCATTAACTTATAATACTCAAAATTACGTCTGCCCAAAAAGTGCGGCTAGAATGGCACTTGTCAGGCACCGCCCGCCTAATTCGAAGTCTTCTGCTTCGCAGGAGGGCATGCGCCCTCAGTGTCGCATTTCCTGATCATTTTCTCGTCGGAGCCGAAATCGATTTCGAGCCACCGACGATTGAAGATTACTGGTACCTCATACGTTAAGCGAATCCAGCAGTCCCCAACACAGCCCAACAAGTCCTTACTGTTATCGTCGTGAGGCACAACCAACGAAGGACTCGCGTATTGAAACTGATCCAGAACCGTCTTCATTTTCTGACCAGGCTGAGCCTTGTCAAACCCCGCTAATAGATCCTTGCGGAAAGCGGATCCAATTGGGTCGACGATCCCCGTTGCAATCAACGCGGCTAAAAGTATTCCTGTGCGCACCCACCATGACGGGTGTGCCCACTTCCAGACCTCCAAAATCCGCAGCAGTCCGGCGACGAGCACGACACAGAATGCCAAGCCAATCCACGTATCGGGGTCGCGGACCTCGCTCCAAACGCCATCCTGGATATCCGGCAAAATGGTGGTGCTGAAGTAGTGGACCACGTGCTTTAGCAAATCGCACGCGCACTCCATTACGAACCCACCGATAAGAGGAACGCCGAACCACGCAACAAATGGCGGCAGTTTGTTTTCTGGCTTTTCTTCACTCATATTTGGCGCGCACCTGAGAGCTGCTTTCTGACGGCTATCGAGCGGACCGCCGGTATCTGGATCTATGTCGTCCACGACGATTTATGTCGGCTGCTGCGGCTATTCTAGATCGGGTTTCCTCCTCAAATAGAACCCAATTGTTTCCGAAAACCTCGGACGGTTTTGTCATGCGCCGGATCTGCTCGATGCTGTCACAGGCCGAGGAGGAACGACGCAGGGCGCATGCCGTGTTCGTACTCCCACTTGTAGCGCTCCTGCTTCGGCTCGTGCGCGCGCTTTCGCGTTGCCTCGTAAAGCTGCTTGTATTCCCCCGGTGAAAACCAGGCGCGGTGACACAAGCCACGTCAAACCGGTCGCGGTATGCGGTCATATAATGACCAATGGCCCGAAAATTGCCCTTATCCGACTTCCGCGCTGTTCGACACAAGCTCGAACGCCATGAATTTGCAATCAGTGAAGGACAGGATGTTGCACCGACACACTTAGTCGATGAAGCGACCTGGGCCGGCATCGTTCATTTACCGGATGATGTCGCAATCCGGATATCGGACCATAACGGTCATCGGCTCGCATTGCTCTACAGTCTGTGGGGCGACTGGGTCACAGCGACCGGCAATCCTGAAAAGCCTGACGAGCTTTTCGGCTGTATGCTCGATGCGGGCGATGCGCTCCAATGTGCCAACTTTGTTTTCCTGCATGGCTACTACCGGGCCGCGATGGCCGAACTTCGCGTCGCGCTGGAACTGGTCATGATCGGCGCATACGGAAATCTAAGGCCTAACGACCCCGATTACGTCGTCTGGAAAACCGTAGGGTCGGAACTTGGCTTCACGCGCTTTAGGAAGCGTATGCACGGCATGCTTCGCGGCGACCACTGTAAGTGGCTCGTTGCTGATGAAGAATTTCCGGATAAGACATTTCGCCAATTATGCAATTTCACGCACTCGCGCCCGAACTCAAGCGACGGCGCGCTTTGGCAAAGCAATGGCCCCGTGTATGCGCATGAAGCAGTGATGCTAACATTTTTTACAACGGTGTCGGTTTACGCGATCTGTTATCTTCTTGTGCGCATCGCGCGGCCAGGCTTTGCCCTTCCCCCGAATAGTCGAATCCTTTTCGAGGAAGATTGGGTGCCAAACCGAGAAGGTATTGCGAAGGCTTTTGAGCAACTGTACGGTGAGTGCGCCGCTGTTCGCCCGCGCTAGCCATAAGATAGGCCTACCGTGACCTAGCCAGTTCGATTCATGTCTACTTTAATTGCGTATTTCAACATCATCGTAGAACATTCTCCCTAGAGGCGGTTTTTCCTCGATGAAGACCTTGAGTGAGTCTGAGGAGGTGTTTGGGATCGCGACAATCGATGAGGCGGACCAATCACGTATGGCCTCAAGGCAACATTTTGCAGACGCCGTCTGCAAAATTGCCTCGCTATCCTCAGATGAAAGCTGGCCAGCGAGCGTTCTTATGAAGTCACGAATACCTGCGCGACTGCTGAAACATTTGATCGAAAATGGCCTTTTCGGAGAATCCCATCGCCTTGAGCATCAGGAGGCGTAACACTACGTGCAGCTTCTGATTGAAAAGGAATAGTTCCTTTGATCCTGCTAGTACTTTCCCCTTTTTCTCGATTCCGGGATGCGTCAAGTAATTCCTGGTCTGCTTCAACGTTTGCTCGAAGATGACCGGATCACCGATAAGCTGCTTTAGGCGCTCAAGATCGATGTCTGCCAACAAGGATTCAATGCGCTTCTGAAATGACGGCTCGTTCACAAAGTTAATTACCTCTTTGCAGCGGTTAGCTATGGCGGACTGTCCCCAACTTTGTTGAGCGATAAAACTCGACAAATCCTCTTTGACTTGTTTGAAAACATGTGGTTCGACGACGGTGGATTTGTACATCAACCGATGGAATGATTCGATTGCCTGTGCCAGGGACAGAAATTCAGTTTCCACAAATAATGAACTATGGCGAATTGTGCCGTAGATCAGACTTTCGAGCGGAGTGAACTCCTCTGACATCGAGAACCACGATGCAACTGCACTTGCAAGCTGAGAGCTATCACAGCGAAGCCAAATCGCTACAGATGGTTTCTCGATTTTCCCGCCGCGAGGTCGAATCAGCCATCCGCTCTCGGTCTTCTCGGACTTGCCGACGAGGCGCATGGTCTTGGCGCGTACCGAGCTCCCAAGGCAAAGCGACAAGAAATTCTCCAATCTGTGCATCACTTCGACGAACCACTTCAGCGATCTAGGCTCCGCAGGTTCGAGCGTGATTACCGGTTCGCTGTCGGCTTTGAATCTCCTGCCCCCGATCTTAAATTCGAAATTCGGATCGATGTCGATGAACAGATGGAAGCGCTTTGCAAGGATGCAGACATCGAGAACAATGCGTCTTTCCTTTGGGAGAGAGATCAGTGTGGCCCCGTCAGGATGGGTTATTGACGCACCACATCCCGGAAACCATTCGCTGATCCCTGTATAGGTCAGGTCGGCTGTGGTCAACACTTCGGTGGTATCGTCAGCTAGGTGCCATCCCATCAGACAAGCGCCGATCACTCTGAAGTCGCGCCAACGAACACCACGTCCCTTCGAATAGTCGAGTAGTCCGGGCGTATTGATTTGCTGCAGACCGATTATTGTGCAGTCACCTTTAACCGTGAAACCATGAACTACGTCTGGTACTGAAGCGTCATCAGTTCCCATGAGCATGGCGGGAGTTGGTGTAACCAGTTCTGCACGAGTAGCGAGTTCGAGGCGCTTCCCATTGCAACTTAGGGTTCCAGCGAACTTGTCATCGGGTCTGGCTGCATCCCAAAAAACTCCCTCCAACTGGAATTTGGAGTAAAGGTCGAACTTTTCATCCATACGCGGGTCTCAATTCTTTGCGGGTCGTCCAGGCCATCTATTGTCAATCTCTTGCGTGTTCGGCCATCGAACTGCCTCCGTGATGGCGCTTTCTTGCAGGAACGCATATTTGTTGAGTCCGTGTCGAAGCTGAGTCGGGGGAATGTGGTGCGGGCGGAGGGACTTGAACCCTCATGGGCCGTTTAAGCCCTGCGGATTTTCATACCGTCTACGGCTTTCGCCGCCCGGACGTGGCTTTTGCGCTCACGCTAGGTTTGCGGTCTGGACTATCCCTTCACCATCCCCGAGAAGATCCGGAGCTTAGGTGCTGCCCGTCTAGTCTCTACACCTTCCCGGCTGGTCTCTCCGGGCTTGGCTCGGGATTGCCATTTAAGGGTTCCCCGAATTTGAGCAGTTCTGCATCGCCGGTTTCCCAGGCGAGCACTCAAGTTTTGCTTAAGTCCGCTGCGTATGCCATTCCGCCACGCCCGCGCGCGGCTGTCTTACTCATGATAGGGCACGTTGCCCGATTTTACACATTCGTTTCCTGGGCGCAGGAAAAGAACTTCTCGATCGATTCGGCACCCGAAGGATCGATAATGCTATAGCTTTCACTCCCCGGCAGTGACACTATTCCCACATGTTTCCTGGCAAACCAGCGAAAGAACAACTACTCGCGTACACCACGGCTGCTGTGCCACACGAGGCTGGACATATCCTGATCGGCCGGATGGCCGGTCTTCCGGTGCGCGCTCTAGACCACTTCGTTATTCGGGATTCCAATGAGGAAATGCTTCCAGGCAATTTCGCGACAGTCGGTGTGGCTCCCATGAGCAGCGCTGCCGTAGTTATGACTCCGAAGCCTGTTCTTCTCGCGTTCGCTCTCTTCTGCGCGGGGGGGCTAGCCGGAAACCTCGTTGCCCATATTCCTGCGGAGGAATATGGCTTACAAAAGGATCGAGCCGACCTGGCCCTGGTAACTACGGCCTCACTGGAAGAAGTCGCCGAAAAGGCGGTGCCAAGAATCGAAGAGGAGTTGGAGAAGTTTCAGAAACTCCGAGAAGCCATCAAGTCCAGCTACGAAGCCCTGATCAGCAATCCCGACGTAAAGGCCGGTCGCCATTCAATCTTAACAAGCTATCAGCTGGACGCCATCGTTCCTCAGAACAAGACCTCCTTCCCCGCGTTCTTCCAGTAAACATCGCTTCGCATTGACTGATCGGAAAGCCTAAGTGGAACTTGGAGAAAGCGGCGGACACGCGATTGCAAGCCGAGACGTGAAACGCGGATAAACAAAGCAGATTTACAAAACGGTGTGACGTGAAGCCACGCCGCTTCTAGTTCAATAGCGCACCCTCAAACTCCGATCACTCCGCACAGCTCATAAGGTCATGTAACACAGGCGTTTGGGTCACCCACGTTCGTCAAGCAACGTTGGTAAGGCCAGCATCGCTTGTCTTCTTCTTCCTCTTCGGTCGCATTACGTTGATCGCAACGGCGTCGAGCGAGGTCTTAATGTGTGATGCGTAGTACTTTTCGATCATCTCGACGCTAGTACGGCAGTTCTTGGCGATTTGGTAGATGTCGGCACCCTCCATCAAGCGGAGGCAGATGTACGTATGTCGCAGGCTGTACGCCGTGCGCGGTTGGCCTTCACGGTCGATGCGGAGCTTCTCTTCGTCGAGGATGGTTTTGAAAAGCTCTCGCTGCCACTTGGGGAAAATCAGATCGGTAAGTTCGGGCGTGCGCCATTGTCCGCCAGGAACAGCAGATGTCTCGGACGTTCCAGTGGGCGCGTTCGCGCCATAAACGCGCGCCGGGCGAAGCCGGCTTCGAAGTCGCTTGAAGGGCAACACCGCACCGGGCATACTTTTGCAATATCCGACGCCACGCTTTCCCCTAACTTCGATCTCCAGGATCGTCTTCTTCAATTCCTCGTCGTGAACGATCGTGACATCGCGGAACTGAAGTCGCCAGGCCTCATCGGGCCGCAGTCCGGTATTCACTGCGAAGAGAACATAGTCGTGGAGTTGCTCCGCTTCCCATTTGAAGCCGTGTCTCTTCGGCTCTTGGGCGCGGGTTCGTGTCGCTTTGTAGAGTTGTTTGTATTCTTCTGGTGAGAACCATGCACGGTGCGAGATTTTAGGCGATTTCCGGTATGGCTCAGAGAAGTCGGGAAGACGATCCAGCCATCCATGGCGCAGCGCCGTTTTTAAGGTTTGGCGGAGCGTCACGATTTCTTGGTGCATCGTGCTATGGCCTGGTGGTTTGCCAAATTCCTTAAGAGCTTCTTGGTGTCTGTGAAGTCGGTATTCCTGGATCTTTCCAGCGGTAATCTCTGAGATGCCCAAGTTCCCGAAGAAAGGAATTAGGCGTCCTTCAGACCGCCAGTGCTGGCCTTCCACGTATCGTTGGTTGCGTTGTCCCTGCGTCATGATGTCGAACTCGCGCAGGTAGTGCTCAGACACCTCGCGAAAGGTCTTTTCGTTTTTAATCTCGCCAGCGCGGAGTTTTCCGCGCAGCTGCAAGTACCAATCCTCAGCGATCTCCTTGGCTTTGGAGAGGCTCTCTTCTTTCGTGCTAGAGCGACGATTCTTGCCCGCGAAATAGCTTGAGCACTGCCAGAGGCTGCTGTTTGGGCGCTTGTAGACGTGGACCTTGCCGCCCAGAATCATGTGGTGTTCGGTCATCTTCGTTCCTCGTGCGAAGTGGCGCGAGAACCCAAAAATGTGTAATAAGTGTGAAGCTATCCCCGCTTCGAAATCATGTCAATAAAATTATTATTTACAATGACATAACGTGAGGAAGAAGCATACCTCTGGAATTTTAAGTCCGCTGCGTCTGCCAATTTCGCCATCCCGGCTCGCGATTCATTCTAGCTTAGGCGCGCTGTGGGGAACGGACTACGAGAGAGGCGATCGCGCAGAGGTGAAGTCTTGCAGCGGTGTCTATGCGCTGGCGTGCGCAGCGGATGTGCCATCCGTGGAAGGTACAGCCCGCTGTTTGCGTAACTCTTCCTGGAAGGCTTCGGGCGAGAGGCTGATCTCACTGCGAAAAAGTTGCAGCAGCGGATCATCCGCGATGGCGCCGAATTCAAGCGCAGCCTTGGACGAAGGAGGATCGTCGGGCTCCAGGCCTTCCGGCTCAACCAGCAGTTCGGGTAGCAGGTCGCGGTTTTCCGTGAGTTTGCCCACAAACTTTTCCAGCGACGTGCAATGCTCCGGAGTGGTCTGGGTAAATTCCACTCCCATACCTTTGTCCGGGTGCATGACCCGAACCACGCCTTCCGCTCGCAGTTCCGCCCCCGCCGTGCGCATGGACAGCGTCACGCGAGTCGCAACCGGAAATGGCGACGTGATTTCGAGGTAGCAACCGCCCAGGCTGAGATCGGTGAGCTGGCAGCGCACTGGCGGATCGTCTTTCTCCCCATCGGGAGAGTTGCGCGCCAGCCAGTCCCGCAGCTGGCGAGAAAGCGCAGGCGAAAGGTCCACAAACCGAAGTCCGGCCTGCATGCCGGTTCCTTCCCAGGCAAACTCGGCCGCCACCTGCAATGCTGCGGAAGAACCCGGCAGGGTAAAGGATACCTGCCAGCGTCCAGTGGGCCTGGTGTTGCGGGGCAGTTTGACCGCCAGGCCGCCTTCGCTCAAATCCGTGCTGTTGACCTTGAGATGAGTGCCGGAGTCGGGCTGCGAGATGGTCACAGGAATCAGGATCGAGACCCGCGAATTGCGCCGGCGCTCCCGTTTCATGAGGGCCCGAGCCGCGCGGAAACTTGTCTTCGCGCGTTCGCTCGAAACCGGCTTGTAAAGAACAAAATGGGCGCCAGTCTCAAAAGCCGAGCGCAAACCAATCACGGGATCGAGGATGGCCACTGCCACCGCTCGTTTGTTGCAAGGAGCGTTGCGGGCGCTGCGCAGCACCGCCTCGGAACCGGCGTCCGCGCAGTCGACAATGATTGCTTCAAACCGGTCGCGGGTGAGTTTGCGCAGGGCAGCTTCCGCGCTGGCGCAGTGCTCGACGCCGATATCAAGATCGCTGAGGGTGCGGCGCAGCACCCGCACGATCTTCTCGTCCGACGACAAAACCAAAGACTTCAAGGTCATGGCGCGGCTGCTAATTCCTTCCCCGTTGAGATTTCGTCGATCCGTCGCATGGTTGGGGGCGTGGCCAGCGTCTTTCCAGCGGGTACTCCGGGAGTTCCTCTAGGTGTACCGGCCCTGTTGGCACTTTAGGCCGCTGCCGGGGCGGGGTCAACGAAGCTCTGGAACGGGCCGATTACGACCGTAACCACGGGCCGCCCAGCAGCGGATTCAGGTTGTACTCGACTTTCAGCGGGCCCCTTAGTTTCCGCGCAAGAAACGCAAGGAGTCCTCGCCCAATCGTTCTCGATCAAAGGCGCTAGCCCCGTCGGCCTAACTCGGCAAGGAGAGCTATAAATGCCTAAGATTCAGAAGTTTAGGAGTCTCCTGCTCAAGTGAAGGAGCGCAGATTTCGATTGACTTCAGGGAAATATTGCCCTAACATGCTAAGTCTCCGTTTAGCTTTGGGTCGCTATAGGATGCTCGGCAGGGTGTAGCTGTCGGAGGTCGACGTTCGCTTCTTGCATCCAGCGGAGAGTGTGGAGAATCATATACATAGGCGGCAGGCAGGACCGAGTTCATCCCCTTAAGTACGAAAGGCATTTTTTCATGGCCAAGCGACGCGGAAATCCCAACTGGGGCAAGCCCGAACCAATCGGGCCCATCGTCCCTACTATCACCGAGTTTGAGCAGGTAGTTCGCGAATACAAGCTCTCCCCCGATCAATATTTGCGGTCAACCCGGCTGCGCGAGTGGGCGCGCCGCAACAAGAACTCGAAATACATCCCTGAGCCTCTTCTGGAAGCCTGGGGATTCGAGATCGAGTCCACTCTCTAACCGGAGCAGGCAGGACTTTTGAGGGTCGCTCAAAAGAGCGACCCTTTCCTTTTTCGCGAAAGCGCTTCCCGTGCCGGATTGGCTTCAAATCCCGCCCAGTCAACTGTTTGCGCTGCTGGTCGCCGTCGGCTTTGCGGCCGGCCTGAATCTGTATGCGACCGTGGCCGCCCTGGGACTGCTGGCCCGCTTCGGACACCTGCCACTGCCCCCGGGGCTGCATCTTCTCGAAAGCTGGACGGTCATTTCTGCCAGCACCGCGCTGTTTGCCATCGAGTTCATCGCCGACAAGATTCCCGCCTTTGATCTCATCTGGAACGCCCTGCACACCTTCGTGCGCGTCCCGGTCGCGGGACTGCTTGCGTTTGAAGCCACAAAGCAGCTTTCTCCCGAGCAGCAACTGCTGGCCACCCTGCTCGGCGCGGCCGTGGCCTTAGCTGCTCATGGAGGAAAGACTGCCGTGCGCGCCGCGGTGACGCCGTCTCCCGAGCCGTTCTCGAACATTACGCTGAGCCTGGGAGAAGACGCCATCGCCATAGGCCTGACCTGGCTGGCCACCCGCCATCCTTATGCAGCAGCGGCCATAGTGGTCTGCTTTGTCGCCATCATCGTGGTGCTGATCCGCTGGGTGATCCGGGCGCTGCGCGCCCTCTTCCGCGGCGCCGAACAAGAACTGGCGGGATGAACCCCAACCGCTTTCGATTCTGGTGATTTCGAGTCATTCGCAACCGCGCGGATGCTATCGCCCTGCGAGAAAATGTCCGATCTTGTCGTTGAGGAATTTTTCGTCCGCGGGACAACTGCCCGCGCCCGCCGTGTGTCCCCATAGCGACGGAATCGGCACCAGCGAAACGGCCGGGATGAACGCCGCCTCATAGCGCGCGTCGCCAATGGGAAAGTAGAGGTCGGTTTCCGAAGGCATATAAAGAAAAGGAACTTTGATCGAGCGCAGCGCCCGTTCTGTGTCTCCGCCGAATCCCGCGGTAGCTCCCACATCGTGGTGCTCCCAGGTGCGCATTTGGAGAATCAAATCGTTCGCATCCGCACCTGGAATGAAATTGGTGCGGAACTCGTGCAGCAGTTGATCAAACGTGGTTCCCGGCTTTTCGGTTTCTTTCCACAACTCTTTGCGCCACCACTCCTGCGAGAACAGCCACGCTGTCCAGACGGTAGCGAAGGCTTCCAAACCCTTGGTGGGCGGGGCAGTGTAGTCACCGTCTTTGAAGGCGGCGTCGGCCGTGAGCGCGGCAATTTGGCCTTCCAGACGGACCACACCGTGCGGATAAGTCTTGGCCGTGCCAGCCGTGGCGACGATGCGGTCGGCAAATGTGGGATAGCTGACCGCCCACTGAAACGCCTGCTGCGCGCCCATGGAGAAGCCAATGATGGCGCGCACGTGAGTGATTTTGAGATCCTCGGTTAGCAGCCGGTGCACCGCTTCCACGTTGTCGCGGATACTCATCACCGGGAAGCGCGGACCGTGGTAGGGCTCCGGAGTATTGCTTGGCGACGAAGAGTGGCCGTTGCCAAACAGCTCGGTGGCCACCAGGAACAGTTGCGACGTATCGAGCGCGTGGCCAGCGCCGATCACCCATTCATAGCCATGGTAGTCGGCCATGTAGTGCGAGGGCAGAAGCACCACGTTGTCCTTGGCGGCGTTCAGGTGTCCATAGGATCCGTACACGATGCGCGCCACCGGCAGCGTCACGCCACTCTCAGTGTGGAAATTCGAGATTACAAACTCGTGGTGTTCGCTGGCCTCCGGTTTCTTCGGCGCATCCTGCGCCAAAACGGCTTGGCAGATCACGAGCAGAAAAATGAGCTTCTTCATATGCCGCAGTGCTCCCTTTTGTTTATGCAGTTCTGAAAAACTCAGATGGATTATTGGATCGTCGATTGTTGGATCATGCACTGTTAGATCTAAAGATCGGAATAAGTATAGGGACGGAGTCAACTCCGCCCTCGGATGACTGTGTTCGAGAGGCAAGTTTACAAAACGTGCCGCACGGAACACTCCGAAAAAGCACAAAACGGGGCGGGCTAAGTGACTGAAAAAAGTTGGCGGCGTTGTGGGGACAGGGGTTACGAGCCGCTGACGATGGATACTTTCGTGGACGTTGAAGCTAACTTTGGTGGACTTGACGTGGATGGGCCGGTCTTGGATTGGCGTAAGCCCCGCCTAAACCTCATGCACTCTCAAGGGTGCCCCGCTCAAGCTACACTTGGGCGGGGATTTTCCGACGGCCGTACATTTTGCAGACCTCGGTAACTTGTCTCGCGGCTCGGACCGGAACAAAATGCAAGACCTGGATGTGATCGATAAATGGCTGCGTCCAAATAGAGGTGGGGGCTCCGTCAATCGTGACCGATTATGGTGAGCTAACTACTCTGTCCATTGAGAGACACCCCGTCGTGGCGTCGCCGTCGCCACCGCCGCCACCCTTGTCTGGGGCCAACAAGGCGGGTGCGTTTCTCGATCTCCTGGGACGAGCACTTATTCTCCTTGCTGTACCACCGCTGCTGCTGGGTGGGTGGTCCGCTCTCCATCAGTACTGGAGAGAAAGCGCGTGGGAGAGAGCAGACGCCCGAGTAACTCACGCTGAGGTTTACACAGGGACTTACAGTTTGGGAGCCCACGGGCAGGGTCCGCGAACGGCGTACTACGGATACCGCTGCACTTTGTCTTTCGTTGCTTCCGGGCGCCCACGTGAATCCAACCTCGACCTTGGCGGAATGTCGCCGTCCAGAGATGCTCTGGCCGAATGGATCACGCGCTTTCCGGAAGGGAGTCAGATTCCAATTGTTTACAGCCCTTCCGACCCGAGCCGAGTCCAATTCGACGACAAGCGGGATGATCGCATCGTTTACCGTGGGGCCTTCGTGTTACTCAAGCTTGCATTTTGGCTGCTACTCGGAGGAATTCCGATGCGACTGCTCTCCAAGTCCTTGGGGGCCGGCCGGCCCATTGGTGTTCTGTTCGGTAAGTAGCGTCATAATCATCCTCGATTCAGTTGCCAGAAGGAACTCTGGCGGGAAAGAAACAGCACTAGCCAGCCGATCGGCCCCAACAAAAGCAGGAAGACGACGAGCAGACTCAGAAACAGAAAAAGCAGCGGGCGCTTCACGAGATGGAACAGGCGTTTCATGCGGCCTCGAATTCGTACCAAAGATTAGAGTGCACGTGCAGGCAATAGCACCCGTTTTCGCCGGCGATCAGTTTGGCATCGTGGCTCTGTAACTCACGGCGCAAGAATTCCGCCTGACTCACGGGGAGGAGTGTGCTGTACCGATTATTTACGATTTTCGTTCTATCGTCGGCTAAATCCTAACTTGAAGCCACCCCAGCCCTCATGGGGAATGCTATTTCCCCAACCGACATTGACTCTGTGATGGATGAACGTCAAAATCCCCGCCCAAGCAGAGCTTGAGCGGGGCACCCTCGGGAGTACTTCCGAATCCAGTCGCCTGGGCCACCCGCCCCGGTTCTAAGCCCGCTTCTTGTACAATTTCCTCATCATGAGCCCTCAGCCTCCATTCACGGACGTTCCCGCCGCGATCGAAGAGATCCGCGCCGGCCGCATGATTGTTGTGGTCGACGACGAGGATCGCGAGAACGAAGGCGACCTTACCCTCGCTGCCGAGAAGGTCACGCCCGAAGCCATCAACTTCATGGCCAAGCATGGCCGCGGGCTGGTTTGCCTGGCCATGACCGAGGAGCGGCTGGCTCATCTGCGCATCGGTCCGATGACGACCGAGAACACGTCCCAATACGGAACCGCCTTCTGCGAGGCGATCGACGCCCGCGCCGGCGTCACGACCGGCATCTCGGCCTACGACCGCGCCCGCACCATCCAGGTCGCCATCGATCCCGCCACGCAACCCGCCGATCTGGCGCGGCCCGGGCACGTCTTCCCGCTTCGCGCCCGCAAGGGCGGAGTGCTGGTGCGGGCCGGGCAAACCGAAGCCTCGGTCGACCTGGCGCGGCTGGCGGGTATGGTCCCGGCCGGCATCATCTGCGAAATCATGAAGGATGACGGCAGCATGGCTCGCGTCCCCGACTTGATCGCGTTTTGCCGCGAGCACGATCTCAAGATGCTCACCGTCGCAGAACTCATTCGCTATCGCATGGCGCATGAGCGCTACGTGCATCGCGTGGGCGAAGCGCTGGTGGACACGCTCTTCGGCGAGTTCCGGCTGATTGCCTACGCCAGCGAGGTGGATGGCGGCGAATCGCATGTGGCGCTGATTAAAGGAGAAATGCCGCGCGGCGACATCGAGAGCAGCGAAGACCCGGTGCTCGTCCGCATGCACGCCCATTGCCTGATGGGCGACGTTTTCGGCGCGACCGGATGCGAATGCCACGCCACGCTGGAAGGCGCGCTCCGCCGGATTGCGCAGGAGGGGCGTGGCGCCCTGATCTACCTGCACCAGACCTCGCAGGGATTCTCGATTGAAAAAGTTGGAGACCGTTCAGCTCTCAGCTTTCATCGCGGCCGAAAACTGCCATCGTTGCTGGACAACGAAAGGCAGACTCAGCGCGAAATCGGCATCGGCGCCCAGATTCTCTCTGACCTTAATCTGCGCCGCGTCCGGCTGCTCACCAATCGGCCGAAGAAAGTTGCGGCGCTGGAGGGATTTGGGATTGAGATCGTAGAGCAGGTGCCGGTGCAGTTGACCGAAACAAAGGTAGGCAAGCGTTAGAGTATTCGGTCAGCCGGTTAAGTTGAGGGCGGAGACTGCTAAAGAGAATTCCCTGCGACGCTGGTGGTGACGGAGAAGGGCATGGGGTCCTTCGCTTCGCTCAGGATGACACTTTTTCTAGAACGGCTTGCGCGCCACCACTTCGGCGTCGCGAATAAAGAACTGGGCCGAGCAGTGCTCCGAGCCGCAGATGACAGGAAGCAAGCCGTTGATCTGCTTGCGGGTGATGAGTCCAAGCATGCCACAGGAAGGGCAGGACAGAACCGCCCAATATGGGTCTTCCTTCTCGCCGATCTCGCCCGCGTTTTCGAGGACAAAAACGGTGCCGGGCTGCATCTGCTCGGGGATCCACTCGTTCAGGACGTCTAGTTCGCCGACCATGTCTTCCTCCTGTGAACCAAACTCTCCTGCCTATGACGCTTTTCTAGCACGCCGGTGCCCACCCGGCGACATCACTGAAGTACTCAGCTTTCTGGCGACCACCTCGGCTCGCACCTGGCGGACGGCATCGCTGAGGCAGACTCCCAGAATGGGCTGATTTGAATTTTTCAAAATATCCACAATCTGCCGCGCGGAAGTCTCCAGATAGAGATGATCGCCGTCGGTCAACAGGTGCACATCGGAGTTGCGGCTTACGATCTCAGCCAGGCCCTTGCCAAACTCGCGATCGAGAAAACGCATGACCTTACGCACACCCTGCAGGGAAAAGCCCTTGCGCCGGAGTTCGCAGATCACCGCCACTTCGGTCAGATTCTGGAGGGAATAAATGCGCCGATGCCCCTGCCGCCCAGGTTTCACCACGCCCCTCTCATCCCACCACTGAAGCTGGCGCGGCGTGATGCCGGTTAGGGCAACCACCTCTTGCGATGTAAAGCGATCGGGCATGGACCCCCAGTAATGTTTCAAACAGTCCGATAGCGAAATGTTTCAAACATTCTAGGCATGAGTTGGCGGGAGTCAAGCAAAAGATCGTTAAGTGGTTGTTAACTAAGAGAATACGGGGTGGCCAGAAGTGCGCAGCATCCAATGGGAAACGACGCCGGGCAGCGAGCTGCCGAAAAGCAGGTCCCTCCACTTCGCTCGCTGCGCTCCGCTCCGGTCGGGATGACAGAGTTTGATTTCACGCTCAGCCACCGCCGACGAAATGGACAATCTCCAGGCGGTCGCCTTCGTTCAGCGGAGTCTGGGGCCAGCGGTCGCGGGGGACGATTTCGCGGTTGAGCTCCACGGCCACGCGGTCGGTTTTGAGGCCGAGAATCTCCACGAGGGCGGAGAGGGTAAAGGGTGTTCGTGGATCGGGGAAGGTACGTTCTTCCCCGTTGATGTGGAGTTTCATTGTTGAGGATTGTAATGCCAACGGCTCTAGAGCAGGACCGCAACTCGATGTCATTCCTGAAGGGACTCAGTTTATCCTACGTCTCGCTACCCAGCACTTACGTGCTGGGCTAATGAATGCCGTCGCTTCGCGATTGAGGCGCGGATTGCTCCACCGCAAGAACGAGTTTGACAGAGATTTCTACTCCCCCTTGCGCAGGAGGAATTTTCGGGTGGCGGTGCGGCCTTCGTAGCTGGCTTGCACCATCAAAGACGAGTCCGGCAGAGTGGACTCCTGGACCTCGATTTTGATCTCCGCGCTGCCTCCCGAATCGGCGACGGCTTGGGTATAGAAAGGGGCGGCGTCGGCGCGGGCAAAACGGAAAATCAGGCGCGCCCCGGGGGCGGCGGCTCCGCCTTCAGTCACGCGCAGCTGCATGGTCAGATTGCCATCGGCGTGAACTGAAGCGGCATTCAGCCATTGCACATCGAGTTCCTTGATACCGGCCAGCGCTTCCGCTTCGCCCCGATCCAGCACGCTTTCGAGCTTCCCTTCTCGAATCCCATCGAGCACCTGGCGATGCTGATCGCGGAGCATCTGCTCCTTTTGCGCATCCCCGAATCCGGTTTGGGACGCCGGCCTGGCGTACGAGATCGCCTTCTTGCCCACGCAGCGGCCGCGTACGAACACCTGGGTTTGCAGCAACTGATCACCTTCACGTGCTTCGCTTTGCACATGGTAGATGGTGTCGCCGTGTTTGACGTCGGTATTGAAGCCGAAAATCATGGGGAAATTTGCAATTTCGCAATTGGGTAATTTGGTAATTTGAAAACCGGAGCAGCCTGACCGTATACCCTTCAGAGGGCCATCCCGCTCGATTTTCAACGACTCAAATGCCCAATTACACCATTGCCAAATTTTTCCTTTCTCAAATCCGCATAATGACGCGCCGTTCCCTTGACACCCGCGCTGGCCAGCACCTAATCTAGAACGTTTAAGCGATACTTGGCGCGAATTATATATAGTCCGTACTATGCCCGACAATTACTTCGCTCGCTACCTGCCGTTTCTGATCCACATTCTGCTGGCTGGCGGAATAGCGACCGCGATTATCCTGCTTTCCTGGCTGATCGGGCAGCGAAAACCCACCCGAGCCAAGCTTTCTCCGTATGAATGCGGCATGACCCCGGTAGGCGACACCCGGGAGCGGTTTTCGGTGCAGTTCTACCTGGTCGCGATGTTGTTCATTCTCTTCGACGTAGAAGCGGTGTTCCTGTATCCCTGGGCGGTGATCCTGCGTGATCTCAAGCGCTTCGGCCTGTGGGAGATGCTGGTGTACATCGGAATCGTCCTGGTCGGCTTCTTCTATGTGTGGAAGAAGGGCGTCCTGGATTGGGGCCCTTCTGCCGCACGGCGGGGAGAACGTTGATGCCCGTGGCCCCCGCGATCACCGATCTGGAGCAACTGAAGGGTCATCCGGCAGTGGCACGCCTGCTGGCGTGGAATCCTGCCTCGGTCCAAGGCGTGAAGTTCGATCGCGAGGAAATGACGATCTACGTCGACCGGTCGAATATCCGCGAGGCGTGCGCGCTCTTGCGCGATGATCCCGCGTGCGCGTTCAATTTCCTCTCCGACATCACCTGCGTCGACTGGTATCCGGCGGAGCCGCGATTTGAGGTGGTCTACCACCTGCTCTCCATCCCTCATAAGGAACGGGTCCGGCTGAAGGTGCGTCTGGAGAGCGCAAGTCCGACGGTCGAGTCGCTGACCCCGGTGTGGCCCGGCGCCAATTATTTCGAGCGTGAGGTGTTCGATCTGTTCGGGATCCGCTTCACGGGACATCCCTATTTGCGGCGCTTGCTGATGCCGGAGGACTGGGAAGGCCATCCGCTGCGCAAAGACTATCCGGTGGAGGGCTATCGCTAGATGGCCCACCTGACGCCGACGCCTGTCCTGGAACCCGGTCAGGATCGCACCATGATCATGAACATGGGACCGCAACACCCTTCGACCCACGGCGTGCTGCGCGTGCTGCTTGAAATCGACGGCGAGACTGTCGTGCGCCTGATGCCGGATATCGGCTTCCTGCACACCGGAATTGAAAAGACTTGCGAAGCCAAATTTTATCAGCAGGTGGTGCCGCTGACCGACCGCATCGACTACCTCTGCCCCATGACCAACAATCTCTGCTACGTGCTGGCGGTGGAGAAGCTGCTGGGCTTGGAAATTCCGCCGAAGGCACAGTGGCTGCGAGTGCTGTTAAATGAGCTGACGCGGATCAATTCTCACCTGGTATGGCTGGGCACGCACGCAATGGACATCGGCGCGCTGACGGTCTTTCTGTACTGCTTCCGCGAGCGTGAAGAAATCCTGAAGATGTTCGAGATGGTCAGCGGACAACGCATGATGACTTCGTATTTCCGCGTTGGCGGAATCGCGCTGGAGCCGCCGCTGGGATTTTTCGACCGGGTGCGCGATTTTACCGGCCGCTTTCCGGAACGAATCGACGAGTATGAAAATCTGTTGACGGGAAATCCCATCTGGATGATGCGGACCAAGAGTGTGGCCAGGATGAGCGCCGAGGATGCGATCGCGCTGGGAGCATCCGGTCCTACCTTGCGGGGCAGCGGCGTGGATATCGACTTGCGGCGGGACATGCCGTACTCCGGCTACGAGAACTTCAAATTCAAGGTTCCGGTGTCCCGGGAAGGTGATGTTTTCGCGCGGTATATGTGCCGCGTGGCTGAACTGCGCGAATCGAATGAAATTGTGAAGCAGGCGCTCGCAGGAATGCCGGAAGGACCGATCAAGGCCGACGCTCCGCACGTGGTGCTGCCTGACCGGGAGAAGATGAAGACGCAGATGGAAGCGCTCATCTACCACTTCAAAATCATCACCGAGGGCTTTGCCGTGCCCGCCGGTGAGGTGTACCAGGCAGTGGAGTCGCCGCGCGGCGAGATGGGCTATTACATTGTCAGCGACGGAACCGCCAAGCCGTATCGCGTGCACATGCGCGCCGCCTGCCTCGCCAATCTGCAGACTTTGCCCAAGATGTGCGAGGGGCGGCTGCTGGCGGATGTGGTGGCGGCGATTGGGAGCATCGACATCGTGCTGGGGGAAATCGACCGGTAGGAAAATTTGTAATTTGGCAATCGGGTAATTTTGTGAATTTCGGTTAAGTTACAAAATTGCTCGATTAGAAAATTACCAAATGAAATTTTCAGAGGAATTCGAAGCGCGATTCGCGGAGATGGTACCTCACTATCCGACGAAGCGGTCGGCTCTCGTGCCTACCCTACTTTACGCGCAAGATGAAATTGGCTTCCTTTCCGATGAAGTCATCCTGGAAATCGCGTCCCGCCTCGACCTGACTGAACTCGAAGTGCGCAACGTGATCAGCTACTACTCGATGCTGACCACCAAGCCGAGGGGCAAGTACACTGTGCAGGTCTGCACCAACATCAGTTGCATGGTGCGCGGAGGAGAAGAGATTCTGCAGCACTGCGCCAAGAAGCTAGGCGTCGGGCACAAAGGAACGACGCCTGACGGACTGTTTAGTTTGGAAGAAGTGGAGTGCATTGGCGCGTGCAGCTGGGCGCCTGCGGCGCAGGTGAATTATGACTTTCACGAGAACCTTACTCCGGAGAAGATGGACAGGGTTCTGGATGGGTACAGAACGAAAGTGACGCGGTAAGAATTGCTGATTGCTGATTGTTGATTGAAAAACGTCGAATTCAATCTGGCAGTCCGCAATCAACAATCAGAAATCAACAATCAACAATGGCTTCTCTGGTCTCCCATCCCGACGAGGTAAGGGTTGTCTCCCGGCGCTTCGGCCTGGGAGCGGCAAATCTCGACCGCCATCTCGAACTGGACGGCTACAAGGCCGTGCAGAAGGCGCTCGCCATGGAGCCGGACGTCATTATTAATGAGGTGAAGAATTCGGCGCTGCGGGGTCGCGGAGGCGCGGGATTCTCGACCGGGATGAAGTGGTCGTTCGTGCCCAAGCAGTCGGCCAAGCCGAAGTATGTGCTGTGCAACGGCGACGAGAGCGAGCCTGGCACCTGCAAAGATCGGCTGATCTTCGAGCACGATCCGCATTCCGTGATTGAAGGCGTCATCATCGCCGGCCTGGCGGTGGGCGCACACAGCGGCTACATCTACATTCGCGGCGAATATCGGTATCTCTCCATCATCATGCAGAAGGCCATCCGCGACGCTTATGCCCGGGGCTTTTTGGGCAAGAACATCTTCGGCAGCGGGCGCGATTTCGACGTTTACTGGCACGGCGGCGCGGGAGCTTACGAAGTCGGGGAAGAATCCGCGCTGATGGAATCACTCGAAGGCAAGCGCGGCATTCCACGCATCCGGCCGCCGTTCCCTGCCGTGGTTGGTCTGTGGGGCGGTCCCACGGTCATTAATAATGCAGAGACGTTGGCCAGCGTGCCGCACATCATTCTTGGGGGCGCGGATTGGTACGCGAAGATTGGTACGCCGAAAAACGGTGGCACGCGCCTGTTTTGCCTGAGCGGAAACATCGCCAAGCCGGGTGTTTATGAACTGCCGATGGGCTACAACCTCAAGAAGATGATTTACGAGGTGGGCGGCGGCGTTCCTAATGGCCGCGAGTTGAAGGCGGTGGTGCCGGGCGGATCGTCGTGTCCCTGCCTGACCGCCGACGAGATCGACGTCAACATGGATTTTGATTCCGTGGCGAAGGCCGGTTCCATGCTGGGATCGGGAGGCGTGGTTGTGGTGGACGACTCCCAGTGCATCGTCAAGTTCGCCTTGCGCACGATGAAGTTCTACCGGCATGAGAGCTGCGGATGGTGCATCCCCTGCCGCGAAGGGACGGACTGGCTAGAGAAGACGCTGATCCGCTTTCACGCCGGCGGCGGCCTGAAGAAAGACATCGACAATATGCAGTACCTCGCGGAAAACATGCTCGGCCGGACGTTTTGTCCGCTGGGGGACGCGGCCGCGATGCCGACGATCGCGTTCGTGAAGAAGTTCCGCAAAGAGTTTGAAGATCACCTGGAAGGCAGGCCGTGCCCGTACGAGAAAGAGGGCGCAGTGCAGCAGTTGCCGGTGATGGCGCACTAGAAAGATTGAAATGGCTGATGTGAATCTCACGGTCGACGGCAAGAAAGTCACGGCTCCGGCAGGAACGCTGCTCATCGAGGCCTGCAAGGTCGTGGGCATCGAGGTGCCTTCGTTCTGCTATTACCCGAATCTTTCGCTGCAAGGCGCCTGCCGGATGTGCCTGGTGAAGATCGAGAAGATGCCCAAGCTGCAAACCGCGTGCACCACGGTGGTTTCCGAGGGCATGATCGTTATAACGGATAATCCGGAGGTCCACCAAGCGCGCAAGAGCATGGTGGAAATGCTGCTCGGCAATCATCCGCTCGACTGTCCGGTGTGCGATGCCGGGGGCGAGTGCGAACTGCAGGACATGACGTTTTCCTACGGTGCCGCTGAATCGAAGTTCATGGAGGCGAAGAACCACAAAGAGGAGCAGCAGTGGTCTCCGGTGGTTTACTTCGACCGTCCGCGCTGCATTCTCTGCTACCGCTGCGTGCGCGTCTGCGGCGAGGCGATGGATGTCTGGGCGCTGGGCGTGCAGAACCGCGGTGTGAGCTCGATCATCGCGCCCAATAAAGAGGATCACCTGGAGTGCGAAGAATGCGGCATGTGCATCGACATCTGCCCCGTCGGCGCGCTCACGTCCGGCGCCTATCGCTACAAGACACGCCCGTGGGAAATGAAACACGTCGGCACGATCTGCACGCACTGCGGTGACGGATGTAAGACGACTCTCGGCGTGCGGCGGGCTGACACCGGGATGGAGATCGTCCGCGGCGACAACCGCGACAAGAGCGGCACCAATGGGGACTTTCTGTGCATCAAGGGCCGCTACGTTTTCGATTTCGCAAACCACGAACAACGCTTGAAGCAGCCGTTGATTCGAAAAAACGGAAAGCTGACTCCTTCCACCTGGGAAGAGGCGTTTGAGTTGATCGGAAAGAAGTTTGCCGAAATACGCGACCAGGACGGCGGCCAGGCAATCGGCGTCGTGGGCTCGACTCGCACGACCAACGAAGAAGCTTACCTGTTGTCCAAGTTTGCCCGCGTGGTTTTGAAGACCAACAACATCGATCACCACCGCACCGCCGACTTCCCTGCCCTGGCCGCAGCCTTGCGCGGGAAGGCTGGCGCGACCGCGAGCATGGGGGACGTCTTCACGGCGCCTGCGATCCTGCTGATCGGAAACGATCCCACAGAGCAACACCCTCTTCTGGCTTTTCAGATTCGGAATAACGTGCGTTTGCACCGCGCCCGGCTCTACGTGACCAATTCCGAGCCGATTAAGTTGCGGCGGCAGGCGACGAGTTTCCTGCAGATTCCCTCCGGAGCAGAGGGCAAAGTCACCGCATTCCTGTCAGGAGAAGATTCCGCGGCCGACGCGATCTCTTCTCCGGAAGCCACACGCGAAGCATGGCTTGCCCTCCGTGACAAGGTGCGCGGCGAACAGAATCTGGTCATCATTTTTGGCTCGGAAATCCGCGGCGGCGACGTTGCGAACATTGTCAAGTTCGGCTCCTCTATTGCCGGCGTGAAGTTCGTTTGCCTCGCAGACTACGCTAATTCCCGCGGCGCGTCGGACATGGGCGTTTATCCCGATCTGCTCCCCGGCTATCACCCGGCAACCGGCAGCAGCGAGTTCCATAAAGAATGGGGCGCGATCCCGCCAACTCCTGGTCTTGACCTGCCGGGCATGGTGGAGGCGGCCAAGGCTGGCAAGCTGAAGGCGCTCTACGTCGTGGGCTCGAATCCGGTCGGCCGGCTGAACATTGATCCTTTTGTGTTCGCCAGGAGTTTCGTCGTCGTTCAGGATATGTTCCTTACGGAAACCGCGGTGATGGCCGATGTGGTGCTGCCCGCGGCGAACGCCTACGAGAAATCGGGAACCGTTACGAATACCTGCGGTGACGTACAGCTGGTGAAGAAGGCCGGCGAAGTGAGCGGCACCAAGGCAGATTTCGAAATGATAGTCCGCATCGCCGACGCGATGGGCTTCGAGGTTCGCAAGCTGGTTCCCTTCGGCGGTGGCACGCACGCCGATATGGGGCAATCGCGCGGGGCTCAGTCGGGCGAAGCCGACCGGCATGCCGTCTGGCTTGAAATGCAGGGGCTGGAGCCCAAGTTGAGCCCGCTGGATCCGATGGCCATTCTGGATGAGATTCAGCGGCTGGTGCCGGGTTACGACGTCTCGCGCATGAACCTGCTGGCGGGCAACAGCCAGCATACGTCTCTCGCGGCAGTTGGAGCCGGCGTGGCGCACAGGCCCGAGGCCATCGAACCCAGTAACGACAATCTGTTCAGCTCCGGGACTTTGGGGCGTTATTCGCGCGCCTTAAAGTCGGTCATCGAGAGTCATCAGCACGAAACACCCGCAGTCGCAGCGGATTGACATTTCTGCTCTACGGCCCAGCGTCACGAGGAATGAGCATTGCCGGTTAATCTCACATTCATCCTGGTGTCGGTGATCAAGTCGCTGATCATCCTGGTTGTGCTGCTGACCGCGGTCGCCTACACGGTCTGGCTGGAGCGCAAGGTCGTCGGTCACATGCAGAACCGCTGGGGACCCACGCGGGTCGGGCCGTTTGGGTTGCTGCAACCCGCGGCGGACGGCCTCAAATTTCTTTTCAAGGAGGATCTGACTCCGCCTCACGTCTACAAGCCGCTTTTTCTAGCGGCGCCGATGATGGCGGTTATCTTTGCCCTGACATCGATTGCGGTGATTCCGTTCGGCAACTCCATCAACCTCTTCGGGCTGAACATTCCGTTGCAGGTTACCGACGTGAACATCGGGCTGCTGATGATTCTGGGTGTCACGTCGATGGGCGTGTACGGTGTAGCGCTGGCAGGCTGGTCGTCGAACAACAAGTATTCGCTGTTGGGCGGGCTGCGGGCCAGCGCGCAGATGGTCAGTTACGAAATCTCGCTCGGCCTCTCGTTGGTGGGAGTGCTGATTCAGAGCGGCAGTTTCAGCTTGCGCGAGATCGTGGATTCCCAAGGCGGCCATTTCTGGGGTTTTATCCCCCGCTGGAACATCTTTCACGGACAGTTCATCGGATTCTTCTGTTATCTGATGGCAGCCTACGCCGAGACGAACCGCATCCCGTTTGATTTGCCCGAAGCCGAAACCGAATTAGTGGCCGGGTATCACACCGAATATAGCGCGATGAAGTTCGCCATGTTTTTTATGGCGGAATACGCCAACATGATCACGGTTGCGTCCCTGGCAACTCTTCTTTTCTTCGGCGGATGGCATGGACCGCTATTTGGTCCGCCAATAGTGCAGGCGCTGCTGCCAGTGTTCTGGTTTGTGGCTAAAGTTTTCTGTTTTCTCTTTCTTTATATCTGGGTGCGCGGGACGTTGCCGCGCTTCCGCTACGACCAACTGATGGCGTTCGGCTGGAAGTTCCTGTTGCCACTGGCCATTGCGAATCTGGTGGCGACGGCGATTGTCGTGGGCTGGTAGGGAAAGGCAGTCGCCAGTCATCAGTACGGCATTTGGCTGAGAAGCGGGCATCTGGAAGTTGGGTACCACTGGCAACTGAAAGCTGGCAGCTGACAACTGTTCTTATGAGTTTTCATCTCATTCTGTTTCTGGCATTCGGCGCGGTTTGCGTGGGCGGGGCAATCAACCTGCTGGCGCAAACCCATCCCATCAACAGCGCCCTCTCGCTGATCGCGGTGATGGCCGCACTGGCTGGAGAATACCTGCTGCTGGGAGCAGAGTTCGTTGCGGCCGTGCAGGTCATCGTCTATGCCGGCGCCATTATGGTGCTCTTCGTCTTTGTAATCATGCTGCTCAATGCCGGTGTCGAGGAACACACCAAGGGCAGTCGTGTCGCCATTCTGTTTGGCGTGCCGGGCATGTTGATTGGGGGCGTGCTGCTGGCCTGGGTCTTGTTGCGGCACTCCGGCACCGAGTCGGTTGCTATCGGAGCATTGCCCGGACCTCCCAAGGAAATCGCGCAGCTTCTTTTTCATGATTTCCTGTTGCCCTTTGAGGTCACATCCGTGTTGATTCTGATCGCCATCATGGGCGCAGTGGTTCTGGCCAGCAAACCACCGGCCAGCCGGACTGAATCTTCGCCAGCGGGGAAGGTGGATTGATGGTTCCCCTTTCGTACTACCTTATGCTTAGCGGAATTTTGTTTGCCTGCGGCGTGGCCGGGTTCCTCATCAAACGCAACATCATCACCATCTTCATGTCGATTGAGCTCATGCTCAACGGCGTGAATCTTTCATTCGTAGCATTCGCGGCGCATTGGCATGCGCTGGCCGGCCAGGTTTTCGTCTTCTTTGTGATGGTGGTGGCGGCGGCGGAAGCGGCGGTTGGGCTGGCGATCATCATCGCGGTATATCGCACGCGCGAGACGTTGAATATCGACCAGGTGAATCTGCTCAAACTATGAACCCGTCGCTGCATCTCTGGCTGATTCCGATCCTGCCGCTGGCGGGCGCGGCGATCAATGGCTTTCTGGGTAAGAAGTCGTCGCGACAAGGTGTCAGCGTCGTAGGACTGCTTTTTCCCGGCGCAGCCTTCGCCTGGGCGCTCTGGGTCGCCGCCCGATTTTCGTCGCTCTCGTTGCCTTACCAGGAGTTCTTTGCCCACTGGATTCGTATCAGCGGGTTCACTGCCGATTTCACCCTCTACCTTGATCAGCTCTCGCTGGTCATGCTGCTGGTGGTTACCGGGGTCGGATTTCTGATCCATATCTACTCCATTGGCTACATGTGGGACGATCCTGGCTACTACCGCTTTTTCGCCTACCTGAACCTGTTTCTGTTCTTCATGCTGACACTCGTCCTGGCCAACAACTACCTGCTGATGTTCATTGGCTGGGAGGGTGTGGGCCTGGCGTCGTATCTGCTGATTGGATTTTGGTTCACCAAAGACTCGGCGGCATCGGCCGGCAAGAAAGCGTTCATCGTCAACCGAATCGGCGATTTCGGTTTCTTGATTGGGTTATTTCTGCTGATCAAGCACTTTGGCTCGCTGAATTTTGACCAGGTGTTCGAGGCAGTGAAACCGCTGTCAGTCGAGACGGCGGGCGCGGGGGTGCTCACTGCAATCGGAATACTTCTGATGGTGGGCGCCTGCGGCAAGTCGGCGCAGATTCCTTTGTACGTGTGGCTCCCGGATGCGATGGAAGGCCCAACTCCGGTCTCGGCGCTGATCCACGCTGCCACCATGGTCACCGCCGGAGTGTACATGGTGGCGCGCTCCCATGTGATCTTCGAGCATGCGCCGATGGCGCTGACGGTCGTTGCGATCATTGGAACGCTGACCGCATTCTTCGCGGCCACCATCGGCATCGCGCAAACCGATATCAAGAAGGTTCTGGCCTACTCGACCGTCTCGCAGCTCGGTTACATGTTCATGGCCTGCGGAGTGGGTGCATTCTCCGCGGGAATCTTCCATCTGATGACCCATGCCTTTTTCAAAGGCCTGCTATTCCTGGGAGCGGGATCGGCGATCCATGCCGTCGGCGGCGAGCAGGACATGCGAAAAATGGGCGGGCTCAAATCGTACATCCTGTGGACGTTCCTCACGATGAGCATCGCGACGCTGGCAATCGCTGGGATCCCGCCGCTGGCCGGCTTCTGGAGCAAGGACGAGATTCTGTGGAAGGCCTATCAGGTCAGCAAAGTGTACTGGGCGATTGGCATCATCACTGCATTTATCACGTCGTTCTACATGTTCCGGCTGTTGTTCATGACCTTCTTCGGCGACTACCGCGGAACCCAAGTGGACGCGCACGGACACGTTACTCGTAGCCACGACGCCCATGCGCACGGCGAACCGCACGAGAGCCCGATGGTTATGGTGGTGCCGCTAATGATCCTGGCGGTGCTTTCACTGGTGGGAGGGCTGGTGGGCATCGGCAACCGTTTTGAAGATTTTCTGGCTCCGGTGTTCGGGTCGCCGGAGGCTGTGGAAGCCGCAAGCCACGGAACAGAGATGCTGTTGATGGGCATGTCGGTGGCTGTGGCCCTGCTGGGATGGTGGCTGGCTTATCTGCTCTACTGCAAGCGTCCCGAGCTTCCGCAGAAGATCGCCGACTCTCTGGGCGACTTCTACCAGGCGGTCGCGCACAAGTATTACATCGACGAACTCTATGCGGCGCTTTTTGTCAAGCCGCTGATCGACGGATCGACTCGAATCCTGTGGCAAGGTGTGGACCGAAAAATCATCGATGCGACGGTAGATGACAGTGCCGACGCTGCGCGCCATGTTTCCGACGAAGTGCGGCACATGCAATCGGGCAATCTGCGTTCGTATGCTGGATGGATCGCTGTCGGCTCCGCGGTCGTGATTGCCTACATGATCTGGATGGGAGTGCGATGAGCACGGACAATCTGAGTTCCGTCATCCTGACGCTGGTGACCTTCGCGCCGCTAGCCGGCGGGTTGCTGCTTATGTTGCTCCCCCGCCGCGATCGGGACATCCGCGTTTTCTCGCTGGTCGTGTCGTTGCTGACCTTTGTGCTGTCGCTGCACTTGCCGGTTTATTTCCATCGTGAACATACGCAGTTCCACTACGAGATCAACCGGCAGTGGATCTCCAGCCCCAACATTCACTACCACATGGGAATCGACGGCTTCTCGCTGTGGCTGGTGGTGCTAACCACCTTCCTGACACCGCTGTGCGTGCTGATTTCGTGGAAGTCGGTGCACGAGCGGGTGAAGGAGTTTTTCATCCTGCTGCTGATTCTGGAAACCGCTCTGATCGGCGTGTTTACTTCCCTCGACTTGTTCCTTTTCTACTTCTTTTGGGAAGCCACGCTGATTCCGATGGCGTTGCTGATCGGAGTCTTCGGGCACGAGCGGAAGGTATACGCCGCGGTGAAATTTTTCATGTACACGATGATTGCCTCCGTCTTCATGCTGGCGGCGATCTTGTGGCTCTATGCGCATACTGGCACTTTTGACTTTGTCACGATTCGCGACCGGATCACGAGTGGTGGCGTGCCGAACTTCCCAGCGGCTGCGCATTGGCTCTTCCTTGGTTTCTTCCTGGCATTCGCAGTCAAGGTTCCACTTTTCCCATTCCACACCTGGCTGCCCGACGCGCACGTCGAAGCCCCCACCGCCGGATCAGTCCTGCTGGCGGGCGTCCTGTTGAAGATGGGCACCTACGGCATGCTGCGCTTCAACCTCGGACTCTTCCCTGAGCAATCACGGTCCAACGCGCCTTGGATCATGATCCTCGCGTTGATTGGGATTATCTACGGCGCGCTGGTTGCCATGGTGCAACCCAACATGAAGAAGCTGATCGCGTACTCTTCGGTCAGCCACCTGGGATTTGTGGTGCTCGGAATCTTCAGCTTCACACAGGCAGGCCTGAATGGCGCGATGTTCGTCATGCTGGCGCACGGAATATCCACCGGCGCGCTGTTCATGCTGGCGGGCATTCTCCATGAGCGCCGCCACACCTACGAGATCAGCGAGTTCGGGGGACTGGCTTCGCCCATGCCGGTCTACGCCGCGTCGTACTTATTCATCGTGCTCGCTTCCGTCGGATTGCCTCTGCTCAACGGATTCATCGGCGAGTTCCTCGTGCTGAGCGGCGCATTTCAGGACCGGGCCATCTACGGAGTCCTCGCAGCCACCGGCGTGATCTGGAGCGCTATCTATCTGCTGTGGATGTATCAAAGGGTGTTTTTCGGGAAGGTCACTCATCCAGTCAACAACTCCGTGGCCGATCTGGTGGGATTCGAGAAGGCCGCTATCTGGCCATGCGCAGCCGCGGCCCTGGTGATGGGTGTAGCTCCCATTTTGTGGCTCAACGCGATCAACCCCGCGGTGCAGGCGGCGTTGGCGCCGTTCGCACAGATGGCAAGCAGGATGGTGGGCCAATGACGGGATTGATGGCATTCGCCTCCAGTCTGCCACAAGGCGCGGACTACATTCGCATTCTGCCGGAGATCGTTCTTTCGCTTTTTGGCATGGTGGTGATGGTGCTTGATCCTCTGCTGGACGAAGAAGCGAGTCAGAAGATTCTGGGCGCGATTGCCCTGGTGGGGACGCTCGCAGGGATAGCTGCAACGTGGTACATGTCGCAGTTTCCCGGCCTGGCTTTCTGGAACATGGTACAGGTCGATGGTTTCAGCGTGTTCTTTCACGTGCTGGTAATCGCCATCGCTGCCGTTATCATCCTCATCTCGTATGAGTACATGGCGGTACAGAAGATCCGGGCTGGGGAGTACTACGCACTGATTCTGTTTGGCGTGGTGGGCATGGCGCTCATGACCTCCGCGATCGAATTGGTGCTGATTTTTATTGCGCTCGAAATCTCCTCGATCTCTTCCTACGTTCTGGCCGGCTTGCGCCGCAATGACGCTTCCAGTAGCGAGTCCTCGCTGAAGTATTTCTTGCTGGGCTCATTCGCCACGGCTTTCTTTCTCTATGGTGTGGCGTTGATGTTTGGCGCTACCGGTTCGACCAACATCGTTGTCATCGGCCAGAGACTTCAGGAGGCTCCAGCAACGCTCCTGGTCTACGTGGCCGTGGCCTTGATGTTCGTGGGTCTGGGATTCAAGGTGGCCGCCGCGCCCTTCCACATCTGGACGCCGGACGTCTATGAAGGAGCGCCTGCACCGATCGTGGGCTTCATGTCCACCGCACCCAAGGCAGCGGCCTTCGCGGTTTTGCTGCGGGTGGTGTTCGAGATCAATGCCCCGGGGGGATTCTGGCTGATCTGGGTCTCGGCCGCGCTTTCGATGACCTTGGGAAATATCGGTGCGCTGGTTCAGAATAACGTCAAGCGCCTCCTGGCGTATTCGTCGATTGCCCATGCGGGATATCTGCTGGTGGCGTTTGCCGCCGCGCCCGTCCTCGGGGTTTCTGCCGCCATGTTCTACACTGCGGCCTACGCAGCGATGAATGTTGGCGCATTCGCGGTGGTGAGCCACTTCGCCAACGCCGGCGAACGCTACGTCACACTCCAAGATTACGAAGGCCTGGGCCGCAGCTCCCCGTTGCTGGCCGCGACCTTCACCATTTTCCTGCTCTCGCTGATCGGTATCCCTATGACCGGCGGCTTCTTCGCCAAGTTCTATGTGTTCAGCGCTGCCGTGAAGGCCAACTTGATATGGCTCACCATCATCGGCGTCCTCAACAGCGGAGTCGGAGCGTACTACTACCTGCGGATCATTGTGGTGATGTACATGCGGGAACCGCAAAGGCAAGCTCCGGTAACGCCAGTTCCGCTGGGGCTCGGTTTTGCGCTGGCCACGAGCTTCGTCGCAACCCTATATCTGGGACTGTTTCCAGGGCGAGTACTGCACTATGCACAGGACTCGGCCCAACAACTGGTGCTTCAAACCGCACCGTCGCCGCTTCCTTCTTCGCCCATCGTTTCCGGCGCACCGGAAACCTAGCAGAACACTCATTGGGTGTGGAAATCCGAATACAGCGCGATTGACAAGCTTCGCGGGCTGCTGCATCATGGGTTCACCGATTTCAGTTGTTTCCTCGTAGGGACGGACATCGGTTTGGAGGGAGAACATGTCCGAGTTCATGCGCAGAATCTGGGCGGAAGATGCGGGACAGGATATTGCGGAATACGCCGTCATGCTGGCGGTAATCCTGGTGCTGGTGGTGGGAACGATCCGCCTGGTCGGGTCCAACGCCAACAATGTATTCTCGAACGTGGCCAGCTCCATACAGTAGCGGCGGGTGAAACAAGGCCGGAAGTTTCGTGCGAGCGATTGTTACATAACAGAGAAATGCTCATGACGCGATTTACGCCCATCACCGAGTCGTTCCGCTATTTCTGGTTTCAGGGAGTAGCGGCTGCGACGGAACTTGACGGGAGATCGACTGAGTCATGATCGCCTAGATGGAATCAAGTTCGGTTGAAGCCGCGATTCTCATCGCGGCTTTTGCTTTTTTGGAATTGATTCTTGGGGAGGAACAGATGATCGTCAATATGTCGGAAAGAGCAACCGAACGCGAAATTGAACACATCATCGATCGCGTCCGGGAAGCAGGATACCAGCCCCACGTGACGCGCGGAGTGGAGCGCACGATCATTGCCGCGGTCGGAAACGGGCGCCGCCACGAACTTGAGGCGCTGCAAGTGGCGCCTGGAGTTGAGAACGTAGTCGCCATTGCCCAACCTTTCAAGTTGGTCAGCCGACAAGTCAAGCCAGAGCGATCGGTCGTGAACGTCGGCGGCGTTTGTATTGGCGGCCCGGGGGTGGTGGTCATCGCCGGGCCATGCTCGGTCGAGTCTCGCGAGCAGTTGCTCGACACGGCTCAAGCCGTGAAGCGCGCGGGGGCGACGATGCTTCGCGGTGGAGCCTACAAGCCGCGAACGTCTCCCTATGATTTTCAGGGCTTAGGCCTGGAAGCGCTGAAGATTCTGCGTGAGGCCCGCGAGCAGACCGGCCTGCCCGTGGTCACAGAGGTCATGGGCACAGAAGATGTGGACATCATCTGCGAGCACGCGGACATGTTGCAGGTTGGGGCACGGAACATGCAGAATTACGCGCTGCTCCGCCGGCTGGCTACGATCAAGAAACCCATCCTGCTGAAGCGTGGTCCCTCGGCCACGGTAAAGGAATGGCTGCTGGCAGCGGAATACCTGCTTTCCGGCGGAAATCAGCAGGTCGTGCTCTGCGAGCGCGGCATCAAGACTTTCGAGACGGAAACGCGCAACACCTTCGACTTGGCGGCTGTCGCCCTGGCCCGCGATCTTTCTCATCTGCCGGTGATTGCCGACCCTTCCCACGGAACCGGCAAGCCTAGCCTGATTGCCGCAGTTTCGCGCGCCGCAGTGGCCGTGGGAGCCGACGGGTTGATCATCGAAGTCCATCCTTGCCCCGAGCGAGCGCTGTCGGATGGAGCACAGTCTCTCGACTTCGCGGGATTCGAGAAGGTCATGAAGGCGATTTCCGAACCGTTGCGGCGGGCTGCCGTCCCGGCCAGTTCAGCGCCCACTGCGGCGCAGGCGTAGTGCGTGGAGAGTGCGCTGCGGCTTGATCGCGATTCTTAGTGAGTGGTGCTGGTGGTTCCGCCTCGGGTGGGAGACTTGATCGACATGGCTGGGTCGCCGAACAGAACGTAGGTGGCGCGTACCGCTGCATCGGCAAGCTGCGACTTGGCACGGAGGACGGCAACTCCCAGAGCGGGTCGAGCCGGGCTGAACGCATTCTGCACGACCAGTTTGTCGAGCATGACCTGAGGATGCGGTTGGTTCAGGCCAGTAGACGCGAGCACTGCCACGGCCCCGCCACTCGGCGCGAGTTCCAGTGTAACCGCCAGCGGCTGCTCGTAGACGTCCTGGAAGAATCCATTCAAGCAATTCAGGATAAGGAACACGGGCAGTTGCGAACCGTTGGCGAGCGACGCCACGGTCGTGTTATCGAACAGATCTGCTCCCGACCACTGCTCCTCAGAACCGTGACCAAGGTAGTTGACCAACAGTTGCCCGGAGTTGATGGCTGCCACGATATCTTGCCGTACCGCGTCATTACTCATGGTGCTGGCGTAAACATCGGTCACCAGCAGCGTGGAAGGTAACTGCGCCTGAATCATCTGGCTGTCTTGCGTGAAGCTCTCTGTATCATCCCGATCCGCCACCATTAGTGCCTGGAGGGTCCAGGGACCATTCGTAGATTGGCCCTCATAGGCGGCAATCTTGTCGATCACGGCGGCGGCCTCATCTTTCGTGGCCACTGGCAAGCGCCCGGTAGCAATGGTCGGCATGCCGCTGTCGTTGAAGTCCGAGAACCAGTCGTCGGAAGCCGTCATCAGACTGGTAGTGGGCACGATCTTGGTCGGCACAAAATCAAGATGGCCGAACCCGAGGTAATTCCGCGGGTCAAGAGACGCGCGCCCGTTGAGCAAGAGATATTTCGGCGCAGTGTGCCACGCCTTGCTTGCCGTTTGCAGGAAGTCGCGGATGGCGTAGGGGCTGTGCTCGCCGAAGGTGAACTCGTCATACAAATCGTTCACCGGAACAATGACGGACGACTTCCCTTCTGCCTGATGCGCCTGGACCAGGGGAGGCAGCGCTGCCGCGAAGTCCTCGTGCGAAACCATCACAATTTCGCTGCCGGACTGCGGGCCGTGCCAGTGGGATGGATGATTCGAGCGAATCCCCGCGGGTGAGGCAATCCGGTTGCCAGCCAGCGCCAGCAACGTGTGGCGAGTTTGGGCCGACGCATTGGTCGTCGTCCACGGCACCTGGACGCCCAGCGTGAACTTCCCATTGTTAGATGAAACTTGCGGCGTTAATTCCACCGGCTGATCTGGATTCGTGATGTCGAGAACGGCCACCGGGGCGTTGTCGAAGCCCGTAATCTTCAGTTCATCTCCGGCTCGTCCGGTGAACGTCAGCGCGTCAGAGTCCGCAACGTAGCTGTGCGGATACACGATGCGAACATAGTCCACGAGACTTGAATCGTACTGGCCGCCCTGTGCGGTAAGCGTAAGCGTGTTGTTCCCTTCGAGCAGCACGCCTGGGGGCAGATTCACGCTGAGGCGGCCCTGATCCTGGCCAGTGAATGCCAAGGTGCCGGCCGTGGTGCCGTTGAGGGCAATCGTTACGTCGTGTGGAACTCCCAGGATGATCCCTCGCAGGACGACCTCGAGTTTTGCCGGCTCAGTCGATGTCTTGTCAAGGTGAGGCACGTGGATCACCTGATCCACCGGCGCCGAGGAAACCAGAGCTCCAAAGAAATTGTTGCCGTTCGGTGTGATGAAGGCAGCGAAGTAGGTGGTGCGCGGTTTCCACTCGACGGTGAACGGGAAGCTGACCGGCGGCTGGTTCGAACCTGTAGTCTGCTGCAGTTGCTGAATGCGCTCGCCCGGAGTGTCGCCTTCAACGAGCCAATAGACTCTTGTGCCGGAATACAGCGTGTCGATTGCGGTGCCGTAGAAGTTGATTGCCGCCTGCGGACCAAAGCCCCCGGGGCCGGCCGATGCGCCGGTGATTTCCATCGGCTGCTCGTTGGCCTCGGCATAAAGATGGAGCAGCGCCGGATCGACGCCAGGATTCAATCCGGCCTTGACCAGATCCGGCTGCGTCACCGAGTACCATCCCTCGTGCTTGACCATGATCTTCACGGCATGATGCGCGGCCAAGTCAAATTGTCTCTGCCGCTGGATCTGTGTTGGCTCGACGATTTGCGAGATGCTCTCCAGCGGATGGCTCAACTCGCTGGAAACGCCGGGGAGTGCGTGGCTGAGCTGGTCGAGCATCAGGGTGGACGCGGGGATCGACTCGTTGGCTGCCGGCGCGCCCGTAGAGGCTTCGGCCTGGACTGGCCCGTGCATGGTGCGCGCCCCGTTGACATCCACATCCTCGAGCCAGTACTGACCGCTGCCCGCGCTGGTGGAGGAGTCGATCCATGCGTAGGTTTTGCCTGAATGCTTGGGCAGCGCTCCCCGCATGAGCAACGCCGAACCTGCGATCAGCGACGGATTCAGCCGTGTGCGCACGCCATTCTCTTCGCGATAAACGTTGAATCCGAGATTGTGCGCCTCGCCGCCCGTCTTCCACAACAGCGTTATGCGGTTGGCACCGTTCTTGTCTGTGCCCGCCCGCGCGAGGAATGACTGCAGTTGGATGCTGGTTGGAGCCGTGATCGTTTCCGTCTGCGTGGAAGAATTGTTTGCGGTGTTCGAATCCGTCTGGTCCGCGCTCACCGAGGCCGTGTTAGACGCTATGCCCTGTGCAGCACCAAGGGTGATGATCGTAACCGTCGCTGTTGCCCCATTCGTCATGCTGCCCATCAGACAGGTTACGGTTCCACCGGCTTGCGAACATGTACCTTGGGTCGCAGAGGCAGAAAGATAGGTGACCGAACTTGGCAGCGGATCCGTGACGGTCACATTGGTTGCCGTAGCCGGGCCGTTGTTGGTCGCGGTCAATGTGTAGGTCAGCGTGTCGCCTTGGGCTACATTGGGGCTCGGTGTCGCCGTCTTCACGATGGCCGTATCGGCGCTGTTCGCATTGGCGACGGTCACGGTCGCGGTCGCGGAATTCGTCGTCAGGTTCGGGACGATGTTGCCGGCGCTGGAGGTGGCCGTATCCGCGATGAATGTACCCGATGGAGTGCCCGCGTTGACCTGCAACACCAGGGTGAAGCTGGCCGGGGTGTTCAAAGCCAGAGTGCCGCCGTCCGTGCAAGTGATTGTTCCAGTTCCGCCAACCGCAGGTTGCGTACCGCAAGTCCAGCCCGCGGGAGGCGTGATCGACTGGAAGTTTGTGTTCGGTGGTGTGGTCTGGGTAAGCGTTACCGGAGAAGTGGCCACCGCCGGACCGTTATTGGTGACGGTCTGGGTGTAGGTGACATTGCTGCCCGCCGCCACGGAAGTTGGCGTGGCGCTGTTGGTCGTAATCAAGTCAGCATCTGTTGCAAGAGCGACCACATCCGCCGCGGTTGCGCTGTTGTTCGCTGAATTCGGGTCTGTCGTTGCGGAACTAACGGTGGCTGTGTCGTTGATCGCCGTCCCGTGCGTGGTTCCCGCATTCACGGTCACCACAAACGTGATCGTGCCGTTGGTGCTCGCGGCCAGGCTGGGGATCGTGCATGTGAGGGTTCCGAGATTGCACGTCCAACCAGCGGGCCCAGTGAGGGACTGAGCGATCGTATTGGCCGGGGTCGCCTCGGTCAATGTCACGCTGCTAGCCGCGCTCGGACCGGCATTGGCCACGACTTGCGTGTAGGTAATGTTGTTGCTGGCCTGCACAGGCACCGGGCTGGCAGAATTCGTGACCGACACGTCGGCCGAGTCCCCCACATATGTGGTTACGGAGGCGGTGTTGTTGGCGCTGTTCGGGTCACTTGTGGTGCTCGAGGCTACAGAAGCTGTGTCGGTGACCGTCGTGCCCGAGGCTACCGTCGCATTCACCTTCACAACGAAGGAAAAGTTCGCGGTGGCGTTGGCAGCCAGACTTGCGATCGTGCAGGTGTAGGGCGCCGTGGAAGTGCACGTCCATCCCGCCGGTCCAGTCAGCGACACGAACGTCGTGTTTGCCGGAAGCGTCTCGGTGAGCGTGATGGTGCTCGCCGACGCAGGGCCGCCGTTGGTTACGGTTTGGGCGTAAGTGATGTTGTTGCCCGCAGTAACTGGATTGGGACTCGCGGAATTGGTAATGCTCAGGTCAGCCTGAGTTGCACCCGCGACGGCAATCGCAGACGTAGCGGAATTGTCGTTCGGATTGGTGTCGTGCGTCACGGAGGCTGCCGTAGCGGTATCGGTGATGATGGTGCCCGCCGTTGTTAGAGCATTCACCGCGTACACAGCGGTGATGGTTCCCGTCGAGCCGGGCGGCACACTTGGGTTGGTGCAACTCACCGGAGCAGAATTGGGACAGGTCCACGTACCCCCGCCGGTGGTTGCCACCGAAACCGAGACGAAGGCTGTATTTGCGGGTGTTGCCTCTGTAAATGTCGCCGTAGTGCAGTTGCTGGGACCGCCATTGGTCACTGTTTGCGTGTAAGTGATGTTGCTCCCGGCGGTGACCGGGCTGGGAACGCCGCTGTCGGTTACCGTGAGATCGCATGCGTCACGAACACTGGTAACGACGGTCGTGCTGTTGTTGGCGGAATTGGGATCTCCCGTGCTTGCCGAAACCGAGGAATTTGCAGTGATGGTCGCCACGGAGACCGTCGGCGCCAGGTTCACCACCACGATGATGTCCACTGATGCGCCGGAAGCCAGACTTGGATCCGTACACGTAACCGAGGTGGTCACAGTGCAGGACCATCCGGCGGGAGCTGAGAAAGAAACGAACGTTGTGTTCGCGGGAATCGCTTCGGTAAAACTCACACTTGACGCAGATGCCGGCCCGTTGTTCGTGACGGTCTGCGTGTAGGTGATGTTATTTCCGGCAATGACGGTCGGCGGTGTCGCCGCGGTGCTTAGGGCAAGGTCCGCCTGGCCTGCCGACGCGACCACATCGGTGGCCGTGGCGGAATTGGCACCGAAAGCTTGGTTTCCGGCGTTGACCGTGGCCGTGTCCGAAATAACCGTGCCGCTGGCCGTGCCCGCGGTCACGGTATACACGGCAATGAATGTCCCAGTCGAACCCGCTGCCACGCTGGCATTGGTGCAGCTCACAGGCAAGGGAGGAACTGAACACGTCCAACCTGGCGCCGCTGCAATTGACACCAACGTAGTATTCGCAGGCGTGGCCTCGACGAACGTCGCACCCGTGGCCGCCAAGGATCCAGTGTTGGTAACCACTTGCGTGTAAGTAATGTTGCTGCCCGCTAACACCGGATTGGGCGAGGCGGCATTCGTGACCGACAAGTCGGCCGCGGCCGTGGTCCCAACGATCGTGATCGCAGTGGCGCTGTTGTTGGAGGAATTCGGATCGCTGGTGGCGGAGTTCGCGGTCACCGTGTCGCTGATCACCGTGCCATTCGCCACACCGGTATTCACCTTCACGACCAACGAGAAGGAAGCGGCGGTAGTGCCCGCCAGGCTCAGGTTGGTGCAAACCACGTTGCCTGTCCCTCCGCCGCCTGGGGTAGCGCACGTCCAGCCAGACGGCGCGGCTATTGAAACAAACGTGGTGTTGGCAGGAACCGCTTCCACAAACGTGGGGTTGTCGGCGGCGCTCGGTCCGTTGTTGGTGACGACCTGCGTGTAGGTGATGTTAGAGCCCGCTGCGACCGGATTCGGCGACGCCGCATTGGTCACACTCAAGTCGGCGCTGGAGACTACGGTTGCCACGTCGGTCGCGGTATCGTTGGCGAGGTTGGTCTCGCCACCTCCACTCACCATCGCGGTGTTCGTTACGGTGGACGGTGCCGTCTGCGCCACGTTGGCATTGATCGTGATGGAGGGATAAAAGCTGCCTGCGGCAAGAGAGTCCGCCCGTACGCAGCTGACGGTCTGGGAGGCGACGGTGCAGGACCACCCGGTGCCGCTGGAGCTGGTCGGAGTCAGGCCAACCGGCAGAGTGTCGTTGACGGTGACAATGCCGTAGCTGGGCCCGTAAAGACCCACGTTGGAGACCGGCACGATGTAACTTGCGGTCGAGCCGCGCACAAAGTTGCCGGAGTGGCTTTTGCCCAGCGTCATATCCGGAATGCACTGCGCGCCGGCTTCAGTGCCTGAAGTCTGCGACAGAGACGCGTTGGTTACGCTGGTGCCCGCGGCGCCGGCCGTGGCGCCATAACTGACGCCTGGGGTTTCCGTGGTGCCGCCCGCGGCGCCGGTGACGCTGATACTGGCAGGCGCGCCGGAGACAATCACCACTCCGCCACCACCGCCGCCGCCCGGCCCGTGGCGATTCGCGATGCTGTATGCCTGACTGTCCCAGGCGTCTCCGCCTTTGCCACCCTGGGCTTGCAGCGTCAGGCCGCCTTCGCCTCCGTTAGCCGAGAGCACAACGATGCTTCCACCCGCTCCGCCACCGCCGCCGGCGTCATTCGCGGTGCCGGCATAGGCCGCAGACCCATTGGCTGTCAACGTCGCAGTTCCGCTTAGCGCGTTCGCACGAATGATGATGATCCCGCCACCGGCTGCTCCGCCGCTTGCCTGATTATCGCCAGTGGAGTTATTGCGCGTTCCCCCGCCACCACCGCCGCCCATCGCCACCCGGTTCGTGGTCGCAGGGAACGCCGCGCCGCCCTCCCCGCCCACACTCAGGTTACTGCTCCACGAGTCCCCACCGAAACCTCCAGAACCGCCGTTACCCCCGCCGCCGCCGCCAGCGTTTTGGTCGTTACCGCTGGGCGACGCCTTTTGTGGATCACCGTCGGTGCCGCCACCACCGGCGTTGCCGGGCGCTCCCCGGCCCATGCTGCCGTCGGTTCCAGCAGTACCGCTGGGATATCCGGTGGTGGTGGCCAGAAAGCTGCCGCCGGATTCGACCCAGGCCGGAGTACCAGCGATCCCTTCGCCCTTTGGAGCATCCCAACCAGCCTCCGCCACCCCCGTATAGGCGGTCGCGGGCTTAGGCTGCTGATAATCGGTGTTGGCGCCGCCTCCTCCCTGCAATTGCATGCCTGCGCCGCCGCGGAAACCGAGACCGTTCACGGACACTACTGCGCCGTTCAGCGTCAGCGTACTCGAGGCATCCAAAGCAAGGACTCCGCCGGTCGACCCGTTCCAAGAGCTAGCGGTCAAACCGGTAGGCGCCAGCGTTGCGGTGGAGTATTGCGGAACCAGGACGACCTGGTAGGTGCTTTGTCCTTTGGTTGCGGAGACAGCCGCTGAGTTGTACCCGAAGACTAATCCGCCTCCCGATCCCGATCCCGCAATCGGAACCTTACCTCCACTGATCGCGCCGGTCGCGGTCACAAACTCGTAGTTTCCCGCGCTGTTCAGGGTGGTGAAACCCTGGCCTGTGCTGCCATTCCCATAAGCAACGCTATTCGAATCGTTGATGCTGGCGTCTTGCATCTGGATCACTAGCAGGAGATTTCCCGCAGCGATTGCGGTACCTGCTCCGGTGGCTGCGCCGACTGGAATCGAGGTTGCTCCGGCAGCTACGCTCGCGGTTCCGGGATAGTAGGTGTTCACCACGCCGGTCAAGTTGGTTCCGACCGTGGCTTGGGAGACGTTCGCGCACGACGCCGACTGCACGGTTGCCACCGCGGTGAAGGAGTTGTTCCCGGTATTGGGATCGGGCGGTGTACCGGAATCGGTCAAAGCAGCCGTGTTGGAATACGCGCCGGAGGTGCTGGCCGTCACCGTGACCGCGACCGTTGCGGTGGCCCCGCTATTCAGAGGAGTTGGAAGCGTGCAACTGATGGGGGCCGTGCCCGTACACGTCGTTCCTGCGCTTGGGTTCACCGACACCAGCGTCAGGCCGGTCGCCGCCCACGTGTCGGTCAAAACCACATTGTTGGCCGGTGAAGGCCCATTGTTGGTAACAGTAATGTTGTAAACGGAGTTTTGCCCGAGCAGGACAGTGTTTACGCTGGTCGTGACACCAATGTCGGCCGCAGTTGGATTGATCGAAACCGCGCCCAACGCCCAGTTGGAGCTGTTGCTGAAGGTTTCGGAAATCGGGACACTGGGTGCACCTGTGCGCGAGCTTCCGGTGCCGGTAACATCGGTTGTCCCAGTTCCGCTGTTCGCGTTCCATTGCGAAACCTGGGGTCCCGATATCGTAACCGTCCGGGGTGCACCGGTAGCCAGCGTGTCGATCACCATTCCATTGACTATGCTTGGGACGTCGAGCTGCGAATTGCTCTGGCCCGATCCGTTGGCAGAAACAAACGTCCCCAACGGCACGATCTGATCCACACCTGTGAAGGTCGTAGCACCGGCGACAACGCCAACCGTAACTCCCGTCGGAACGTTCAGCGTGACAACAATGTTGAAGGTGCCACTGGCGGGGGCGAGCAGTTGCCACATTTCCACGCGCCGTGTGATTCCGGCGTCGTTGTGCGCTCCGATCGACGTGAGTGCTATGCCGTTATAGGTCACACCACTAACGGTGGTTGTAGTGCCATTCGTGATGTTGATCGAGACTCCGACGATCAGCAACCGATTGGCGGTAGCGGTCGTGACGTGGGTGGGAACCGTGAGAGTGGCTGTGTTCGCGACTCCTGTCAATGCCGCCGCGGCGGACGTGGTGGAGTCGACCGCGACTTGCGCGCGGGAATACGGCGATGTCACAAACCACAACAACGCCAACACTGCGACGGCCTTGGTGAGGTGCGGCGCGGCTGGGCGGTATTGGGACCAAGCCGCAACGACAAACTGGCCGACGCTGCTTTAGCCCCGCGGCTCATCGCCGATCTGGCCTGTGCGACGGCGCGGCGCGCCTTCGCTCGGATGCCTCCGAGCTTCCGGAACCCGATTCCTCCCTCCACTTCTTTCGCGACGGCCACTCCGAGAATCTGGCGGCCACGCACTTCGGCGTCGTTTTCCGGGCTGTTGTCTCCGCGAGTCACGAAGCGGTCTCGATCGCAATCCGCCAGTACAAGCCGGTGCACCCGGAAACCGCCGCGTGCTTTCACTAGCAAAATGTCTCCCTTGCGCAGCCTGCCTGCCCCGACCGGTTGAATCCGCACCACCTCTCCGTCCCGAATCGTCGGCCACATGCTCGATCCCCGCGCCTGAAAGCGCACGCAGATTCCTTCCTTCAACAATTGGCGGCTGAAGGTTTCGAACAGCTCCGACTGAGGACGATCGCTAGTCACGGAAGGCCAGAATCCTTTCGACAGCTCTCTGATCGGGCTCAAAGGAATAGCGATAGCAAGGGACGGAGCCAGCGACGTGTTGCAGGAATGCGAGCGCGGAATCGATATACTCGTGGCGGTGAAATGGAACAAAGCTGCGCGCGAAAAGCTCCGCGACCGCTTGACTGGGCGAGAGACGAGTCAGCACATTGCCCCGCCCGTGTTCCAGAACGAGGATTCGCTGTAGGGGAGCGCGTCCGGGCAAAGCGAAATGGGCCTCGCCATGCCAGGGTGTTCCGTACATGAAGATCTGGGTTGCAGCCTCGCGCGCAGCATCTTTACGAACCTTGCTGTCACGAACCGGATCCTCGCGAACCTTGTCTTCGCGCACAATGATGCGGTCGTCGCTCAGGATCTCAACGCTGTGCAGTGCGGTCCACAGCCGCGCGGTCGTGCTCTTGCCTGCCCCGGAATGCCCGACAAACAGATTGTTCGCGCCGTCCGGCCCCACGATGCCAACCCCGTGCAACTCAATCGCTCTTTCCTGCGTGAGGCGGTGCATTATCAGGAGTTCATCTAGCGGGTATTCCAGAGGCTCTGCTGAATGGAAGAAGCCCGCAAAGGCTGCCTTGCTCATTTCGAGTGTTGCGAAACGGAGGCGAGCATCCACCCTCAGCTTCTTGTAGGGTCGCATCCCAAGCGCCGAAACACAAAAATCAAACTCAAGTCCACTTTCGTCATCATGCACCCTCCAGACCGATCCCGAATCGAACAGCAAACGCCCCGACCCGGGGGAAAGCTCTGCAGCCCATTTGACTCGGATACTGATGTCGGGACTGCTCGTCTCGGCTTGAAACGGAACCAGCGAGGAAACTAAGCCGACGTCACAATCGTTTGCGCCCGTAACCTGCACGGACACTCCGCCCACGGAGAACGCAACGCCGCGATCGCATCCCACCGTCCGCTCCGCAACTGTCGCAATATTCTCTTTCATGAACCTTGAGAGGGACACATTCCAATTGGTTGACAACTCGCAGTGACTGGCCCTGACCCACCAGAGATTTTGCAATGCCCCAAAACGGCCTCCTCTGGGCGTAGACTGATCGTGTTCAACTGAGGCGGATCATAAGTTTTCTTCCGGTCGGCTTGGCCCTGTTCGTTATTCATCAACCTCACCTATCGAAGACCAATCAGTGACCGCCACAACTCCCACAACCCCCGGTCGACACACTTGGATTGTTAAGAATTGGCAAGATATGCTGTGGTCCGATCCAACTTTCCACGTCGACCTCTTTATTCATGATCCGGCGCGCTGACTCTAAGACCTCCTCATGGCCACTCCCATCGGCGCAGAACTCGCACTCTCCGTGCGGGGGAACCTCAAATCCGATGACGGCTGCCCGCAGATGCGCGACGTTACAAAGAAACTCAACCGGACTTTCCCGATCCCCGTTTTCCAATTCGCCATTCGCGGGACACATTCCGCAGAGCGACTGGATGCGGCAGTGAACGCACTTCGTCACCCGCGTACGCTTGCGGTTCCGTAACTGCAGCAGAGACTCCTCCCAGACCTTCTTCACGCCAGCGCCTTGAATGCCGAACGTCTCCTGCTGTGAGATCACGCAGATGCCCATCTCTCCGTATGCATTGATGGCGAAGCCATTCATTCCGCCGCCACAGAAGTAGACGGTATCGCTTTGCGCCAGGTTCGGCGGACTCGCCAGATCGCGCTCTGCCAGCCTGCGATACTCACTCATCCCCTTCGGCGCATTCATGTCCAGCGCCACAACTTCTTCCGGTGTAAGCCGCACCGCCAGCGGACTCTGCGAGCAATCAATACGCGGGTTGATTTGCCCGTCCATCTTGAACTCGACGCCCAGTTCTTCTTCCGCAAATCGCCGCATCGAAGTGACTTCATGCTTGTTCACGCTGGTGGCGACCGTCTTCAGCTTGAGCGGCAGGCCCCTTGAGCGGAGCAATTCGATCCCTCGCAGGCATCTGTCGTAAGAGCCTGGGACTGCCGTCAGTGCCTCGTAGGTTTCCCTCGTCCGCCCGTACAACGTGATCTCAATCGCGAACGGCGGCCACTCCACCAGATAATCCGCGATTGCTTCGTTGATGATTGTGCCGTTGGTGAACAGCGTGATCAGAAAGCCTTTTTGCTTGGCGTAGGTGTAGATCTCGAGGAAGTCTTTGCGGGCGAAGATTTCGCCGCCGGTGTAGAGCAGCCAGAAGCAGCCCATTTCCACTAGCTCATCCAGCACGCGAAAATGTTCTTCCTTGGTTAACTCCCGGCGCCGGGCGTCTAGGTCGCCCATGGGGAGATTGTTGTAGCAGTGCAGACACTCCAACGGACAACGCCGCGTCACCTCGATGGAAACCTGCAGAGGCGCGCGCTGGCCTGATTGGCGCTCGTGTAGTGCGGCGCTGAAGGCGCCGTAACTTAGTTCATTCATGCTCCACCGGTCTTCGAGCTTGGATCTCGGATCTCGCAGAACAGATGTACTAGCGCGAGCCTGCCACCGCCAGATGCACTCGCCCTACTGGTTCCGCCGCGGCAACTGCGGCTGCCGGACGGACTTCAACCAGTCCCGCGGAGAGCATGTCGTTCAAGAATCGCTCCACGTCCTTCCTCGCCCTTTCGCTTTCTACGTCGTATTCCTGCTCTACCGCAGCCACCAGGTCAGTGAGGTCTTTCGGGATATCCAGCAACTTCCAGATCAGGGAACCGATTTCATTGAAGCTGTAAATCGATGCCAAGTCGCCGACATTCCCCCGCACGGGAACGATCAGCGTCTCTCCTCCGATGAGCCGTGAAACGACCGATTGCGACCGCACAAAAACTTGCCCTTGCAGCTCGGAGGGCCCGTCGTCGTGGCTGTCCGGTTTTCGTAACACGAGTGCGCTCATCGGAGTTCACCTGGACCCAATATCATTTTTCGATTACCGCAGAACTTCGCGCATTGTGCAATTGCCCTTCGGGGTACAGGTATCGCGTTGGTTATCGCCGTGGATGGTTCTGAACTATAGACAGCAGAAGGAGTTACGGGATTGTCGCAAGGTGAGAAGCAACTTCAGAGAGGGCTGCATCTTGGACTTGGCGCAGCTCTGTTTCGAAAGCAGGAAAATGCGAGCAGGTTAACACCGGAATGAAATTTTCTTGCGGATACGCGGCTCACTGGAACCGGTAGCGATTCTTGAGTTCGCAGCGGTATACCCGGGTTTGATCTGGATTGACTCTGGCGTTGCAACTTGCCCAACTCAAAAACAGGGCCGGACCGAGGGGAAAGATGACCATTTGCCCGTCCAGGTCCGCTTCGATGCTTACTCCTTCGGCGGTCGAGGGTAAGGTGAAGTTCAGCCCTTCGCCGAAGATCACCGGGTAAGACTCGTGAACGACCTGGCTCACCATGGGGTGGATCACTTCGGCTTCCAGCAGGAAGGTCGTGGTGTCGGACCAGTCGCGCGCCGAGACCATGATGGTCTGCCCGCCCTGGGAGAAGTGGTCTGATTCGATTCTGGTGAACGGACACGGCCCGGCGATACACGAGGCTCTGGCATTCCGGAACTCGTTGCCCGTTCCCGCATCGAGGGAGGAGGAGCCGACTGCCGCGCGCCATTTCCCGTCCGGTGAACAGGGTCGCTGCCCTTTGCAAGGGATGTTACCCCGGTTTTCAATCTGAAATGTTTTCACCGCGCTTCCCACGTTCAACTCGGTCATCGCTCGGATGGAGTATCGGACGCGAACGTTCGCGACTTTCACCGTGGGTCGAGTAGCGGACGGCGCTGGGCTGGCGATGGGGACCATGTGGACGACATACAGTTTGTCGCCGACAAAGTCATGCACGTCGAGCGGACGATAACGCGGATTCCGAAAGTGCAGAATCAGGGCCTCTCCTCGTCTGACGAATCTGCGCAACGGAATCGAGAACAAACCGGTTGAGTCCGACGTTGCCGCGCCCGTCGCCAAATCCGCCGTGACCTCGACATCGGCGATAGGCTGTTCCTTTCTGCTGTCCGTGTCCTGAACGATGACAGCTCCCCGCAGCGATATCAGCCGGTGTGCGTGCCAGCGGATGAGTAACAACACGCCCGCAATCAGCACGAGCGTGGTAATCGAGCCGATCCAAACTTCGACTTTGTGTGCGCGGGTCATGCCACAGCCTTCCAAGCATTCTACGATGAAGCGGCTTCTAGAAAGACCGTCACCTCGAATCTGGAGGCCCTGGGAATCGGAATCGGTGATGTCCCTGGCGCGTCATCTTCATAGTAATCCCATCCCGCTGCGCCTTCGTTTAGAATCAATGAGATCACGCGCATGCCAGACGTTCAATCCACTCAGTTTTCTCGTCGGGAACTGGTACGCCAAATCCTGAGCACAGGGGCGTGCCTGCCGTTTACCCGGCTCTTGTTGGCCTTGCCTTTGGCCCAACAACCTGCGGAGGCTCCCGCGATTCCTTCGGCGCGGGCTGTTCTGTCGCCCGAAGACGACAAGTTTCTGAACGATCTGGAAACCGCCAATTTTGCTTATTTCTGGGAGCAAGGCAGCCCCAAAACGGGGATGGTCAAAGACCGCTGCAACGTCCGCACCAATGATGAAGGAATCGTGGCCAGTATCGCGGCCACCGGCTTTGGCCTGACTGCGCTTTGCATCGGAGATCAGCGAGGGTTCGTTACCCGGAGCGCGGCTCTGGAGCGGGTTTTGGCAGCGCTGCGCTTTCTCTGGAAAAAGCTGCCGAATCATCGGGGATTCTTCTACCATTTTGCCAATATCAACACGGGAGAAAGAGTTTGGGACTCCGAAGTTTCCTCCGTCGACACGGCTATTTTGCTGTGTGGAGTCCTCACCTGCCGCCAGCATTTTAAGCATCCTGCGGTCGCGGAACTTGCCGACCTGATCTTCAACCGCGTGGACTGGACCTGGCTGTCGGAAGACACCTCCTTGCTCCCCCACGGCTGGACGCCCGAAATCGGATTCCTGCCTTACCGCTGGGATTACTACAGCGAGCTGATGATGATGTACCTGTTGGGCTTGGGATCATCGGCCCACCCCCTGAGGGAAGAAACTTGGAGTGCCTGGAAGCGCCTCACCTTCGAATACGACGGTTTGCGCTACATCGGTTCTTTCGCGCCTTTGTTCGTGCATCAATACTCCCAGGCATGGTTCGACTTTCGCGGGAGGCGAGACAAGTTTGCCGATTACTTCCAGAATTCGGTGGTTGCGACGGAAGTCCACCGGCTCTTCTGCCTGGAGCTTGGGAAGCAGTATCCCGACTACAATGAAGACTTGTGGGGAATTACCGCCTCGGACTCGGATCATGGCTACGTGATCTGGGGTGGGCCCCCGGCCACAGGGCCGATCGATGGCACGGTCGTACCCAGCGCCGCCGGCGGGTCGCTGCCCTTCCTGCCCGAGGCCACTCTGCGCGTCCTGAAGACGATCCGAAGCCGCTATGATGCGGCGTGGAGTAAATACGGGTTCGTGAACGCATTCAACCCGCTCAGGAACTGGTACGACTCCGATGCCCTGGGAATTGACACCGGAATCACGATGCTGATGGCAGAGAATCTCCGGACTGGCTTCGTCTGGGACACATTCATGAAGACTGCCGAAGCGCGCCGTGGAATGCAGCGGGCCGGTCTGAACCAGTATTACCGCGCCTCGCCCTGAGAATCGGCCACGGGATTGCTTGCCGGGTCCGCGCCAACCCGAACGGGGAGCCCTTTCATCCAATACCTGCTCCACGAGGGCGCGGTGGTCTGATCTTGTTGCCCGGCGATCCTTGGGCTAAACTCAATGAATCAGGCGCCACCTGGTTTGACGTAGGGTCGCGTCGCTCGGGTTTCGACCAAGGGTTCCGGTGCGAAGATTAAAGACCCTTAGGATTCCACCATGGCCGAAAAACAGGGTTCCTGGATCGGATGGCGGGAGCGCATTTCCGCCCTCCGGAACGTCCCGGCAGTCCTGCGAATCGTCTGGGAATCAGGCCCCACGGTTGTCGTTCTTGGCGTCGTCTTTCGTCTGATCGCCTCCCTTCTGCCCCTCGGCCTCTTGTGGATTACGAAGCTGATCATCGACGGAATTGTGCATGCCATCACCACGCATCAAGCGGTACCTCCCCGGCTGTGGTGGCTGGTCGCGGCGGAATTCTCGCTGGCCGTCTTCGGCAGCGTTCTGAGCCGCGGCGTCGACTTTCTCGATGCCCTGCTGGCCGACAAATACACGCGGCACGTGAGCGTGCTGGTGATGAAACATGCGGCAGAATTGGATCTCACCGCCTACGAAGATCCGATCTTCTACGATCGCTTGGAGCGAGCCCGCGTCCAGGCAACCGACCGCTTGGGCATGATTCAGTCGATCGGAAGGCTAGTCCAACAGGTCATCACCACCATCTCGCTCTCCATCTCGATCATCCTGTTTTCGCCCTGGCTGTTGCTAATGCTCGTCGCCGGGGTGGTTCCGGCATTTCTGGGAGAGAGTCACTTTGCCTTTCTGGGATACGCCAAGAACTTCCGCCAGACTCCCATCCGCCGCCAACTCGACTATCTGCGAGTGCTGGGCGGCAGCAAAGAGGCGGCAAAGGAACTCAAACTTTTCGGGCTGGCAAGCTTTCTTACGGAACGGTTCTCCCGACTTTCCAACCAGATCTACGACGAAGACGTCGCCCTGGCGCGTCGACGCTTGGTGGCGGGTTCGTTCTTGTCGGTGATCGGGACTGCCGGCTACTACTCGGCCTACGTATTCGTGATCTGGCGGACGATCACTGGAGTGCTCAGTATCGGCACATTAACCTTCCTGTCCGGAGCGATTCAGCAGGCCAGTTCGAATATCCAACAGATCTTTTCCACCGTCTCCTCCATCGCCGATCAAGCTTTGTTCCTCACCGATCTGATCGCTTTTTTCGAGATGCGTCCGACGATCGCGTCGAAGCCGAATGCCTTGCCGGCGCCGCGACCGATTACTCACGGCTTTGAATTCCGCAATGTCTCTTTCCGCTACCCCGGCAGTTCCCGCCTGATTCTGAATGGATTGAACTTTCATTTCCAACCGGGCGAGCGTGTAGCGCTGATCGGAGAAAACGGCCAGGGCAAGACAACCATCGTCAAGCTCCTAACTCGGCTCTACGATCCCGTCGAAGGGCAGGTGCTGCTGGATGGCATCGACCTTCGCGAGTACAACCTCGAAGACCTCTATCGGGAGATTGGCGTTATCTTCCAGGATTTCATGCGCTATGAGATGACGGCGCGAGAGAATATTGCCACCGGCCGCATCGAGCGAATCGATGATCTTCCGCTCCTGCATCAGTCCGCCAGAAAGAGCATGGCCGATGAAGTAATCAGCAAACTTCCATATGGATACGAGCAGATGCTGGGCAGGCGCTTCGATGGTGGCATCGACCTCTCCGGAGGAGAATGGCAGAAGGTAGCCCTGGCCCGAGCTTATCTGCGCGAGGCGCAACTTCTGATCCTCGATGAACCCACTGCCGCGCTGGATGCGCGCAGTGAGTACGAGGTCTTTAAGCGGTTCGCCGAACTGACCGCCGGGAAAATGGCTCTGTTCATTTCGCACCGCTTCTCCACCGTTCGTATGGCCGACCGGATCGTCGTGCTGGAAAATGGCCGCATTGCGGAAGACGGAGACCACGAACAGTTGACGCACCTGGGCGGCCGCTACGCGGAGATGTTCGAACTGCAGGCCGCCAGTTATCGTTAGAACATTTAAGGATAAGAATGGTCCGCACCCCACAAGCTGAGAGCCTCGCCGAAGAGGAAAGTCAACCCGAACCGGGCGGCGAACACTCTGATCTTGACGCCCTGCGCAGCGCAGCCAAGGAATTCGCATCCCAGCTGGGCTGGTTACCGGGCACGCGAAGTTCCGAAACATTTTCGAAACGCTGCCGCCGGTTGAGGATTGCGTTCAGACCCTTGTTCGCACGCGTCGATAAGGCAGCAGCGCGCAACCCCGGGTCGGACGATTTACGCTGGTTCCGTGACAACGATCAGTTGATTTATGCGGAACTGCGAAACATTGCCGCCGAATTCAAGCCGCTGAAGCAACTCCCACACGTGCGTGGACGAAAGGACGAGATCGTCCCCCGGGTGCTGGCGCTCGCTCAAGCCCTTCTCGATCTGACCGGCAATCACTTCCGCGAAACGACGTTCACCGCATTCCTCCAGGCATTTCAGGAGAGCACCGTACTGGAATTCCGGGAGCTGTCGGCGATCGTCCCCGCCTTGAAACTTGTCTTGCTGGAACGCATCGCTGCCCGCACCCGCAGCCTGCTTGCCGATCCCGCTCGCGCCTCTTGCGGCCTAGGTGTGTGCGTGCTGAGCTTACGTGGTATTACGCAGGCTTCCTGGAGGGATGTTCTTGAACCGCTGATTCTTTTCGACTCGATTCTTCGCCGCGACCCGTCGGGTTCCTACGGAAGAATGGACTTTGAAAGTCGAAACCTGTACCGGAAAAAACTGTCGGAGATTGCGCGCCGCTCCGACTGGGCCGAGATGGATGTTGCCCGCGAAGCGCTGAGGCTGGCGGAACAAGCCCAGACGAGAACGTATCGCGATTCCCGCTCCAAGATGCGGCAATCTGATATCGGCTACTACCTCGTCGGCGAAGGACGGACTCTCTTGCGTCAGAGAGTCGGCTTTAAACCCGATCTTCTCGAAAGCCTTCGCACCTGGCTGCGTCGCCATCCGGACGAATTCTTCCTTCCGGGAATTGCGATCCTCACCTTCGCCATTATCACGGGAATCCTGCTGTTCCTGACTCCTCCCGACAGTTCGCCGGCAATAGTGCTGCTGTCGATGTTGATACTTTTGCTGCCCAGTTCCCAGTCTGCGGTCCAACTGATGAATGACCTGGTTACGGCTGTGCTGCCAGCAGAGATTCTTCCGAAGCTCGATCTCTCGGAGGGAGTTCCCGACGATTGTGTCACACTGGTTGCGGTCCCAAGTCTCCTGCTGAATGAGAAGCAAGTGCGCGGCCTGGTCGAAGACCTGGAGGTTCGTTTCCTGGGCAACCATGACCGCAATATCCACTTCGCGCTGGTCTCCGATCTGCCCGACTCCGACGAACCGGCTCCCGAACAGAACCCCCTGATCGACCTGTGTGCAGATCTGATTCAGGAATTGAATGAGCGATATAGCGGAAAGGAGATGGGATCATTCCTCCTGCTGCATCGCCACCGCGTCTACAATCCCCGCGAAAAGGGATGGATGGGTTGGGAACGCAAGCGCGGCAAGTTGCTCGATTTGAACAAGCTGCTGCGCGCGCAGTACGACAGCTTCCCGGTGAAAGTCGGCGACGTTTCCATCCTGCCCAAGGTGCGATACGTAATTACCCTCGATTCTGATACTGAGCTTCCCCGCGGAGCAGCCGATCGTATGGTCGGGACCATGGCCCATCCCCTGAACCAGGCGATTATCGATCCGGAGAAGAACATCGTCGTGGCTGGATACGGCATTCTGCAGCCGCGGGTCGGGGTGAGCGTGCAAAGTACGGCACGTTCGCGCCTTGCCGCCATCTACGCGGGAGAGACAGGGCTCGACATCTACACCCGTGCGGTTTCCGACGCCTACCAGGACCTGTACGGGGAAGGCAGCTTTACCGGCAAGGGCATCTACGAAGTGGACACGGTTCATCGCGTGCTCGACCGCCGCTTCCCAAGAAACGCTCTGCTGAGCCACGATCTGATTGAAGGCGCCTATGCGCGCGCGGGCCTGGCCAGCGACGTTGAGGTGATCGAGGACTATCCCTCGCATTACAGCGCTTACAACCGCCGCAAGCACCGCTGGCTGCGCGGTGACTGGCAAATTGCGGAGTGGCTGACATCGCGCGTGCCGGATGAATCCGGGGCGCGCGTCACAAATCCCATCTCGCTGGTGTCCCGTTGGAAGATTCTCGACAACCTCCGGCGGAGTCTGGTTGAGCCGGCCACGCTTCTGCTCCTGCTGTTTGGCTGGCTCGTGCCCGGAGAAAGCGCGCTGCGCTGGACTTTTGCCACCATTTTGATTTTGATCCTCCCGTCGTGGTTCGAACTCGCCTTCGCTCTGGGGCGCGCGATCGCGGAGCGCAAGATGTCGACTGCGCGCGAGGCGGTGACCTCCTTTTATGCGGCACACTTCTCCGTCTTGCTGACGCTGGTGTTCCTCGCGCACCAAACTTTGCTCTCGCTCGACGCCGTCGCTCGGGCGGTGGTGCGGCGGACCCTGACCCGGGAACGACTGTTGGAATGGGAGACGTCCGCGGAGGCGGAATTTGGCGCGCGGCAAACCCCGATTGATCGTTACCTCGACTGGATGCCCCTCTTCGCGGTGGCGGTAGCCTTGCTGCTTTGGTGGCTGCGTCCGCTTTCCCTCTTCACGGCAGCTCCGATTCTTGTGCTGTGGGCCGGCAGCAAGCTGGTTGCGCTTTGGCTGAATGAATCGCCAGCCGTGCCGCGAGACAAACTGTCTCGGCACGACACATTGTTTCTACGGCGTGCCGCGCTTCATACCTGGCGATATTTCGCCGAGTTCTGCACTGAGGAACACCACTGGCTGATTCCGGATAACGTTCAGGAACAGCCACCTGCCGTGGCGGCGCGCGTCTCTCCCACCAATCTGGGTCTGCTGCTGAACGCGCGGCAGGTTGCGGTCGAACTTGGATATTTGACGGTTCCGGAACTGGACGCGATGACACGGCAAACCCTGGCAACCTTGGTTCGTCTGACCAAGCATCGCGGCCATCTGTTGAACTGGTACGACACGCACACGCTCGCCCCTATCGCACCTTTTTTTGTTTCTTCCGTCGACAGCGGTAATTTGCTGGCTTCTCTGTGGTCGCTGCAACATGGATGCCTGGATCGCGTGGGTCGCCCGCTCTTTCAGCCGTCCTTAGCGGAGGGGCTGTTAGATCATCTGCGGGTTCTGACTGAAGCAAAGCAATTTCCTCGAAAACGACTTGCCCGCCTTGAGGGAAACATCCGGGATAAGAACTGGCTCCCTGCGATCCTGGACTTGCGCGAGGGGGATATCGATGCTGGAGCTGATCCGGGTCGATCAGATGGCCCCGGTAACGGTGACTGGTTTCGCCGGGAAACCCAGCACCGGCTGCAGAACATCTGTCGTATGGTCAGGTCCTATGAACCCTGGTGGCTTCCGGAGTTCGCAGCGCTGCGCGACGAACTGGGCATCACCCCGAAGTTCATGGGCCGCGTGCCCTTGCAGCAGTTGCCCGACTTGATTTGGGAGCTTCAGGCGCGCGTCGATCGTATCCTGCCTTCTGCCGACGAAGAACGCAAGGCGCTTTACGCGCAATTCACCTCTGTGCTCGGGGAGGCACGGACGAACGCAGTGTTCCTCATTGAGAGTCTCACGAAACTGAGCGCTCAGGTCGGCGAGTTCGCCGATGCTATGGATTTCACCTTCCTGTTGCATCCGGGCCGCAAGCTGATGTCGGTGGGCTTCGACGTGCCATCACAAGAGTTGCAGAACGCCTGCTATGACTTGCTGGCCACGGAGTCGCGCATCGCCATGTTCATCGCGATCGCCAAGGAGGACATCCCTCAGGAATGCTGGTTCCGGGTCGGGCGCGGCCATACTCTCGATCATGGAAGGCCAGTCTTGCTTTCATGGACCGGGACCATGTTCGAGTATCTTATGCCTTCGCTGTGGATGCGGGCTTACCCGGATACTTTGTTGGACCGTGCGCAAGTGGCGGCCGTGCGGTCGCAGCAGGCGTATATGGCAAGCAGGGGTGTTCCGTGGGGGATGTCGGAATCGGGTTTTTCCAAACTCGACGAACACGGCAATTACGGCTACCAGGCATTCGGTTTGCCTCAGCTTTCGCTGATGCGACGCGATTCGAATCCTCTGGTCATTTCACCCTACTCGACATTTTTGGCCCTGAGCATCGACCGGCCCGGGTCGTTGCGCAATCTGCGCCGTATGATGGCGCTCAGTTGGTTCGGCCCCTACGGATTTTACGAAGCGGCTGACTATACGACCGCCCGCGGCAGATTGCGCTGGTCACGCTTCCAGATCGTGCGATCCTGGATGGCACACCATCAGGGCATGAGCCTTCTCTCCGTGGCCAACCTCCTGTGCGACAACGTGGTGCAGCAATGGTTCCACGCCGATCGCCGCGTGCAGGCTACCGAACTCTTACTGCAGGAAAAACCTGCCGTGCATTTTCGTCCAGCTGAGTTGCGGCGTCGCACAGCGGTAGCCTAGCCAGGTTCAGGCAGCCTCTTATTTCAAGGCACCTCTGCTCCCCGGATTTCAGATTCCATGGCCAGCAGGACTCTTGGAAAAGTGAAGCGCGGCTTTCGCACAGCAACGACTGAGGAATCGGGCACGAGCCAGGTGCCCTTAGTAGAAGTGGTGGATGGCTGGTGAGCGCGGCAGGATTCGAACCTGCGACCCATGCCTTAAAAGGGCATTGCTCTACCACCTGAGCTACGCGCCCATCCTTCGTAATTCAGTTTAACATTCTCGGCGAGGGGCGCGGGGCTA
>Ga0116217_10000298_pt1 | contig 55283 bp, 61 predicted proteins | sample Sb_taG_6_FD_89697 | JGI IMG/M metagenome (GOLD analysis project Ga0116217, IMG submission 89697) | Peat soil microbial communities from Weissenstadt, Germany - Sb_50d_4_PS metaG | ecosystem: Environmental > Terrestrial > Soil > Wetlands > Peat | place: Germany: Weissenstadt | collected 2010-09-21 | reverse complement strand
GGACGATCTACAAGTGGGCGGCTCTTTGGGTGCCTCTCAGGTGGCCGCACGGCATCAAGACACGACCTGAAGTTGATCAGCAGCAGGGCGGTACTCGCCCCGTTGAATTTTTATCCGATGTCGAGAACCTTCGCATTCTGTTTGAAAGGTTCTGCGGTTGGAAGCATACCTTCGCTGCTCACGCGATGTTCGGTCAGTTATCGAGGACTGAGCGAATGCGCCACGGCTACCTCCACATGGATCACCACTTGAGGCAGTTTGGAGCATGACGGACAGCCGACAGTGTGTGGAAGTGCCAATTACCAAGCACTTAGAAGGACTGGTTCAAAAGGGTCTTCCCCCGGCAACTAGAACTGGCTTGTTTTCAACGCCGAAATTTTCGAATTTACTAGTCCGCCCGGTATACCTTGTGAAACACGCAGAATCGCAACCATAAAGAAGCCCCGGTGAGGACGGGCGGCGGGTTCACTCCGAGTAGCCCTCATCTTCATCTTCATCTTTCTCGTCCTCGCCTTTGTCGTCCTCTTCCTCCTCTTCTTCGTCTGGCTCTTCTCGAAATAGGGCATCGGCTACCGAGCCATCCCCGGTTTCTGGGTCGGGGCATTCTGGACGTATTCTGCTCATCCCCGATGGTACGCCTTACCCGTTTGCGAACGCGGGTGCTCCTGCCCCAGCCGGAGGAACTACTGGAGCAGCAGAGCGGTGGTGATCGGGCGCAGGAACCTGCGAGGGGTATATGCTGTGGGGCAGTTGGGGCAGGAGGAAGCTATGAAATTCCTAGTGCTGTGGCACTTCGACCTGACACGCATCGGGCCTGAGGTTGCCCGCGCCGTGATGCAGATGCCGGATTACGCCAAGAAGCTGGGGGACAAGTTGGAGTGCCGCTACCACGTCATCGGCAGTCACGGCGGAGCTTGGATTTACAAGGTCACATCGAACGAAGAACTTGATCGGCTTCTGGCGATGTCGCCTGTGTACAACTATGCCACTTACAAAGTTCTGGCGCTAGCAGAGATGGAGGACCCGGCGACGATCACGGGAAAGACGAGCTAATCAACGGCGGGGGCACAGTCCTCTCGTATCGGATTGGGTACGCGTGCGCACTTCCGCACTCGAAGCCGTATTCTATTTGTGCTCTATGCGCCGGAACGTCAGGTTGATGCTTGGCGGCGGGCGTTGGCGGATCGACTGGCCGCGCACGAATCGCTCAGGAAAGACCAGTGCCCCTCTCGTTTGACCGATTCCCGCTTCGTACTAGGTGATTGAGGCGCATGGACGCTGAACAGACCATCGCTGAGATCGGCTAGAGCGCATCTTTGCCGTGCCGGACACTAGACCGCTGAGCGCGGGCGACCTCTCGGCTGCGAATCGCAGGCGCGACGATGTACTCGCGCATAGCCCATGGTCTCGGCTTTGGCATCGGCATGGAATCTGCTGCCGCCCTGCGTCTCCAGTAATCCGGTTAGGGGAATTGGAGAGCAAAAACCGCTCACAGAACTCGTATACCTGTGTGGTGGCTGAAAGAATCCAGCCTACTGACCTGACTGCGACGGAGGCGGAGGAAGCAGACCAAGCTGCCGCATCATTCCCACGTCATCCCGATTCGCAAAGTGCTCGGCGATCTTGCCATCGAGCACCCGATACATGTGAATATGCTGAACCTCGAAAGCGCGTCCGGTAGGCTGCACACCCACGAGCATTCCGCCATCGACCGGAAAGCGTGACCTACCCCGATGGGTTCCGCTATAAGTGCATCGGACAACGACCCACTCGCCCTCCGCGACAGAGTTCAGCGTCGTCAGCCTCGCGTCTGGGAAGTTGGTCTTCATCTCTCCCAACACTGTTCGCACGCCATCTCGCCCTACCTTTCTGCCATGATTTTGGCAGTCCTCCGAGAAGTAGCTTGCTGCCGCGTCGAGGTCGCCGCGATTGAACGCCTCATTGAATTGTTCGGCGATGCGCCGATTGTTCTCGGTGATGTTCAAGGAAGCCCTCCTGTAGCAGCATGGGATAGTGCCGATTTTACGTTGCATGCCAGTGAGAATGCGGCGACCACCCGCTACAAAGGTAGGCGCGTGCGACATCCGGGATGCTAGGCTTATGCAAACTCCGGAGGAAGAAATGACAGCCATGTCTTGGGTTGTTTCTGTGGCACTTCTGGTTCTGGTTGAAACCGGCTCCGTACAATCTGCTACCGGCGCAAATGCTGATCCGACGAAGGCACAAATTACTGTTCTGTACGACGCTTTCGGGCAGAATGCTGCAATGCAAAAAGACTGGGGCTATGCCGCTCTTGTCGAATACAGCGGCAAGCGCATTTTGTTCGACACCGGAAACAACCCGGACATCCTCGCGCAGAATGCGAAGGCAAAAGGAATCGACCTAGCCAAACTGGATTTCGTGGTGATGTCGCACCGCCACGGGGATCACATGGGAGGACTGAGCTACGTTTTAAGCGTGAACCCAAGAGTGCCCATCTACGCGCCGAAGGAAGGATTTGGGGTCTATGGTGCGGACTTGCCGAGCACCTTCTATCGCAAAGACCCGTCCCTTCCGCAAGAACAACGTTATTACAACGGTGCGCCCCCAGAAGTTATGCGGTTTGGCTCAGCTTGGCCGGGTGCCAATTTCCAACTTGTGGACAAGAACACCGAAATCGCACCGAATATCCATTTGGTTACACTCGTATCCGATAAGCCGGGTACTCTCGAACTGCGCGAACTTTCCTTGGTCATCAATACCTCCGAAGGACTGGTCATCGTGGTTGGCTGTTCCCATCCCGGCATCGACAAAATCGTTGAAGCTGCAACTGCGATCAATCCCCGCATTCACTTCATCGCTGGCGGCTTTCATCTTGTTGTCGCACCCGATCCCGACATCGAGAGGATCGTCACCGCGCTGCATGATCGGTTCAAAGTCGAATACGTTGCCCCCGGTCACTGCACCGGAGAGCCAGCGTTCACAGCCCTAAGAAAGGCCTTCGGCGATCACTACCTTTATGCGGGGTTGGGCACAACACTAACGACAACACACGCGGGACAACCGTGATCTTTGGTTCCAAAAGTCCCAACAGACCACCTACCCCGGTGGCTGGGAGCGCATCGTCGCGCTGTAGAATCCAACCCGGTGAATTGGAGTTCTTTACTTCGTGTACCAATCGGAGTGCGCCGACCAGCGGCTACACGATAGGCATTGTGTCGAAGTCCACCGATTGAGGCAAGCGGGGCACACTCCTCCCGTGTCGAACGTGTTCCATTCGTGTCCGCAGGTGCAAAACCATTTGTCCTCTTTGCGGGGTGACCAGCCGCCAAAGGGCAACGGATCCGCGGGTCGGATGTATCCCGGTCCCTTTCAACATCGCGGTCAGAAATAATCGTGGGAGTGACAGTCACATGACTCAGGTTTCTTTACTGGATTCTCTCTTCTTCTCCAAGACTGCTCCGGTTCTTCCCAATCACACGCACTTCCTTTCCGCGCAGACCTGCGTACTTGATCGCCATGCCGAGGAGCTTGTATTTGTCCTCTTGGTAGTCGGCGGCAAAAATCGTCTTGTGGAGCAACACCAGTTCCGGGTCATGCGCGCAGGCTTTCGCGAATTCGGGAAGCTTCGTTCGGATGGTCGCGATGAGGTTGGACTCTCGCCGCATGCGCTCGTCATTGGTCATCTTGCTATGAGAATAGCTGATTCTGAATTCCTGCGAGTTCCACAGGTCGAGAACCTTCCTCGTCGTCGTTCGCCACGCTGTTGACACGAGTGCTCACCGGATAGCTCCTCATCTGCTGGGCATCGTATGGCTTCAGCAGTTCCGACGCCGCAGCCCCATCCCCTACGTTGAGGCGATTTGCTGCTGCAAGGTCGGTTGGCATAATTGGCACTCAGCGGTTCAGTGGAGGGGTCAAATGGAAGGAACACAGCTTAGATACGTGATCAAGTTCGTAGCCGACATGAACAAAGCAGTTAAGTTCTACCGCGACGTGCTCCGTCTCCAACTGAAGTTCGAGTCGCCGGATGGAGCGAGTTCGTGACGGGCGAAACCACTCTTGCGCTGCACCCGGCTTCCGACAAGAATTCAGCGGGCAAAGTCGAATTGGGTTTCACTGTTGCCGATGTCGAGGCGTTCTACCGGGACATGAGCGGCAAGGGCGTGCTGTTCAGCATGCCGCCCGAGACGCAGGATTTCGGTGGAGTGCTTGCCCAATTCGTCGACTCCGAAGGCGCACATGCAGCGTGGGCGCGGAGGCGGCGTGATTACTTCCTATCCACATGTGTGATCACATCAAGGTGGGGAGCACCGTCGCCCTTGAGATACTTGCCGAAGAATTCCTCAACTAGAGATCGCGTGAGCGTGCTGGTGAGCACTGCGCGTTCAAATGCGCTGTCGTCTGCTTTCGAGTCGCGGGTGAAACGACTGAGGACTAGGGGCGAGTCGGTGAAGCTCATGTGGTCGGTTCCGCTCGTTACTACATAGTACGTATTCGATTTACTCCCGGCGTACTCGCGAACCTGAACGTCGGGATTTGAGGCGTGTTCCTCGGTCATGATGAAGAGAAGGGGTTTGTGCACCTGAACGGGTCGAACGTCAGCGTTCATGCCGGGGTAGGTGGAGCCGTCCAAGTTGACCCCTGCAAGGATTCGCGGGTCTTCCTTCGTGGCCAACGCTGCGGTGGTTCCTCCCATGGAGTGCCCTACGATACCGACACGGGACACGCCCAACTGACCATGCCAGAAATCGTCATGTGATTGCATTTCATCGAGCTTATCCAGAACAAAACGCACATCCCGTACCAGCACATCTTCTGCAAACCTGCCCATTGCCTCACCTTGCGTTCTACGATCCACGTCTGAAGGCCAATAGGGCTTAAATCTCACTTCGCGCCCATCTGGGAAGACTGATATAAGCGAATCGGGCGTGTGGTTAATGGCAACGATCACAAACCCCATGCTCGCCAGACCCTCAGCAAGCACCGTGTAGACAGACGGCACCACGCCCGTGCCGTGTTCGAGAAAAACGACGGGAAAGGGGCCGCGCTGAGCGATAGGGGCAAGAGTTCTGGAATGTGTGTGCACCTGACGCTCAAAACCGAGTTGCAGTTTCCACTCCTCTGCTACGGCATCGGCAGTCTTCTTGTCCATATAGGGTGCAAAGGGAAACGTTCCATCCGTTGCGGGATACCAGAACGTGACTACCAAGTCGCGGTTACGGTGTGTATCTGTGAGCACCACCGTTTTCACCCCGACCGGGTAGCAGCCGTTCGGTTGGGGTAGGTCGAGTCCTGTTCGCGCTGATTCCGCCGAGTGAGTAAAGCTGACTAAACCTAACGCGAAAACAGAAAAGACGAAGAAGAAGGGTTTAGCCATTGGTCTCCCGAAAAGCAGCATCCCTTTGTTGTACAGACGCATGGGACGGGACTTCGTGAGCGTTACAAGGAAAGCCGATTCTGCGTTTGGGCAAGCTGCAAAGGTGCCTCGGACGTTCAGGCGGGCTGAGGGCAAGCCTTACGTCGAGCGTGCCGCGCTGCAAGAGGCTGACGGAGTGCTCGCCTGCGGTTCGCGTGATACTCGCCTGAGCCCGGCAAGACGGATCACGCCGCTACGACTTAGGTTGCTCATGTTTCACTCCCTCGTGCCGCCTCTTATTTATCGTACCAATCCGAATGCACGAGAGGCACTGCGTCGAAGTCCAGTGGAACATCCGTGATGCATCCGGTGGGCGGGACTTCGGTAATCTTCGCGCAGTCAACGGGGAAAGGTATTCTCTTGATTCCTGATCTCGAATGAGAAATATCCCAGTCATGAACTCTATCCCAGATGTTCGCTCGTCAATTCCGTGGATCGCAGCGATAGTTTCCGCTGTTGGAATCGCGGCGATCTGCATGCGGGCCTTTGAAACCGACGAGGCGCGAGCCAAATCTGCCGAGCACAAGCGAGGAAAAGAACTCCGTTCGCTGGCCGACAAGATTTCCGAGTATGCTCAGGGCGTTCATCAACGCTACCCGTCCGGAGATGTGGTCGTCAGCGAGCAAGACTTGGCAGAGCAACTTGGAAAACGCCCCGACGCAGTTACCAAGGCGCTTAACCTACTGCTGAGAGAACAGAAAGTCCAACATGCTCCGCTCAGAGGCTATTGGAAATTGAACCTGTGAGCTACCCACGAACATCCAGCCTTAAAAACTTGGTTGGGCTACGGGAGAAGCGTAGCGGTCCTGAGGGTCCAACGATATTGATGTTAACCCATGACCGCTGAGGTTTGTCCGAACCTAATCAAAAATAGATCAGGCTTCGGCTGTTTGCTGGCGTCCAGAACTAGCTGGTCTGGTCGCCATTTTATGAAGGGTATCACCACTCTCACGGCGCGGAGCGGATTACTCACGTCGCACGCGCTTCAGCGGAGCATCTAGACATCCTTCAGTTGCTCCTCAGTCATCCCAAAATAGTGCCCCAGTTCATGTATGAGAGTCTGGCGAATTTGATGACGCACTTCGGCCTCGCTTGAGCAGACCGCCTCAATATTCTTCTGATAAAGCACGATGTGATCCGGTCCCGTGGGGAGATTGAAGACGCTCCTCTTCGTCGCAGGCACGCCGTGAAAGATGCCTAGAAGCAATCGCCGCTTCTGCCGCGGCTGGGATCGTGACTGGTTCGGCGGCACGTCCTCGACCAGAATCGCAACGTTCTGGATACGGCTGCGGAATTCTTCCGGCAGCGAATCCAAAGTCTCTTCTGCAACCTTGACGAAATCTTCGCGCTTCATCCTTCACCACTGACACAAACGGCACACCTGCACCGAGTAGCCTCCGTCATCCTGTTCATCGTCGTCACCCTCATCGTCCGTGACGCTTCCTTCATCTTCCTCATCGTTCTCTTCCTCGTCTGGCTCTTCCCGAAGAAGGACATCGGCTTGCGCCGAGCGATCCGAAGGGTTCGCGGCGAGGCATTGTGGGCGTATTCTGCTCATGTCCCACATGGTACTCTGTGCCGTTGGCAAGAGCAGCAGGGTGTTCCTTGCAGGCGCTGCCGGGATCAACTGGCGTGGACGAATCGCTTGGTACATCCAGCAGGGGGAGGCCACCATGTCGCCGCGCACACTTTTTCTGAGCAGACTGATCGGGCTGTACTGCATTCTCGTCGCCCTATCGATGATCACTCGAAGACAAGCTACGGTCGAGACAGTGACCACCCTTCTTCAGACTCCTTCGATGATGTTCATCCTCGGCGTAATCACGCTGGCGGCTGGTTAGCGATGGTTCTCGCGCACAATATCTGGTCGGGCGGTGCGCTCGTGGTTGTGGTCACCCTCGTCGGTTGGGTAACGCTGAGCAAGGGCCTATCCTTTTTGTTCTTGTCTCCGGAGGTCGAAGCGGAGTTCTTCCTTCGGAAGCTTCACTACCAACAATTCTTCTACATGTACGCAGCTATTTCGCTCGTCCTCGGCTTCTACTTGACCTATGGCGGATTCAGATCAATTTCAAAGTAGCACCGCGGGGCTCGGCAGCGGTACCGTGTTTAGCATGCGAGGACTAAAGGATCGAATCGCTCTTGTTACTGGAGGGAGTCGCGGAATCGGAGCCGCTGTTGCAATCGCACTGGCTAAGGCTGCTGCCGATGTCGCCGCTAACTACCGTGAGCGTGCAGGCGCTGCGAATGCAGTCTGTGCCGAAATCGCCGGGATGGGGCGGAAGGCAATCGCGGTTCAAGCCGATGTGTCAGTCTCAGCCGACGTGAGGCGCATGATCGCAGAGGTTGAGGCGCACCTTGGTGGCATCGACATTCTCGTCAACAACGCGGGTATCGCTCATCCGCGCAAATTGGAGGAGATTACGGAAACGGAATGGGACGAAGTGCTCACCGTCAATCTAAAGTCGGTGTTCTTGGTGACGCAGGCGGTGGCTGGCGGTATGCGACAAAGGAAGTGGGGACGCATCATCAACCTGTCTTCAGTCGCCGCACAGACGGGCGGGGCAGTGGGAGCGCACTACGCGGCCTCCAAAGCGGGGATCATAGGACTTACCCACTCCTGCGCCTCATCATTCGTTCGAGACGGAATCACTGTGAACGCTATTGCTCCCGCGCTGATTGAGACCGATATGGTGACCAGCAACCCCAACGCCAACCCGAATCTTATTCCGATGGGGCATTTTGGTTCGGTGGACGATGTCGCATCGGTGGCTGTGATGCTGGCAACGAATGACTACATGACTGGGCAGACGATTTCGGTCAATGGCGTCTGGTATATGAGCTAGTCCCTCCAACTCTGCCCAGCGGTCGCAGTCACGAATCTCGACTTCGCCTCCGTTCTCCATCTTCAGCTAAAGTATTAGCCGATGAAATTGACCTTCTGCGTCATGTTCTTGCTCTTCGCGATGAGTGCTGCCGCCCAAAATACAGGTACGTTCGACATCAAAGCGGCTGAACGGCTCGCCAATCTTGCACTCGCTTGCGTGCACCAAGAGTACCCAAATCACATCAGCCACACGTTGAATCGCGATGCAGACGCGGCACCACCACGGAAATTGACGCCTGCCTTTTATGGTTGCTACGACTGGCATTCGTCCGTGCACGGGCATTGGCTCCTCGTTCGCTTGGTCAGGACCTTTCCGGACGCACCGTTTGTTCCGGCTGCTCGCGAAGCACTGCGGCAAAGTCTCACCGCAGAAAACATCATGCAGGAGGCTGCATATCTTCGAGGAGAAGGACGATCCAGTTTTGAGCGCCCGTATGGGCTGGCATGGCTCCTTCAACTGGTTGCGGAATTACGCGAGTGGGACGATCCGCAAGGTAGAGAGATGGCGGCTAATCTGCATCCGCTTGAGACAGTCGTACTGGAACGGCTGAACAACTGGCTACCCAAACTCTCGCACCCTGTGCGGATCGGCGAACACGACCAGACCGCTTTCGCGCTCGGTCTGATGTTCGATTATGCGCACGGCAATAGCGATCAGAAATTCGCAGAATTAGTTGTGTCCAAAGCCAAGCAGTTCTACCTCAGTGACAAAGACTGCCCGCTAGCCTATGAGCCCTCCGGCGAAGACTTTCTTTCGCCATGTCTCGGTGAAGCTGACGTGATGCGGCGCGTGCTGCCGGGTCTTGAGTTTGCTCGTTGGCTCCGCATGTTTCTGCCTCAAATCTCCCGCGCAAAAGATGGCTCTTGGCTACAGCCAGTGGTGTCGCCCGATCCCAGTGACCCCAAGTTGGCGCACTTGGATGGGCTGAACCTCAGCCGAGCATGGATACTCGAGGGTATCGCTGCGGGATTACGCATGGGGGACAAACGCCTGCCGATAATTTTGGCGGGTGCCGAGGCGCATAAGAATGCGGGATTGGCAGCGGTGACGGGCAAACACTATGAAGGCGGTCATTGGCTGGGTAGCTTTGCGGTTTATCTTGTCACGAAGCGCGGAATTCCGCAAAAGTGAACGGTGGCGAGCAAGCAGGCAGGACATGCAGATGTCGCTCGGTTTGACCATCGAGACCCTTATGTTGGATATTGAGACGGGATGGACGCCGAACAAACTATTACCGAAATCGAGTCGCTAGAGCGCATCTTCGCGGTGCCCGACACGAGACCGCTGAGCCCAAGCGACCTCTCGGCCGCTAATCGAAGGCACGACGAAATGCTCGCGCAAAGCCCGTGGTTTCGGTTGTGGCGGCATTTCGGGGTTTGCTGCCGATCTGAAGCCGAAGGCGGGCTTCGGATTCAAAGCTAGTGCCGCCTTCCCGTATTGAACGCATCGGGGGACCCTAGACGCTGCCACCAAAAGTTTACCGTGATGGTTGGGTCGCCTGATCTTCTGCGCTCAGAAGCTCGTCGTGCCTTCGCCATTCAATTTTTTCACGGGCCTCGGCTTCGACAGCCTTGGCTAGATTTTCCAATTCTTCTGAAATGACCATTCCGATGTTGCGGGCTGCAATCAAAGCGATAGCGGCGTGAAGAACGGCTGACTTTTCTGGCTGACGAATCATAGCGGCCAGTGTAATTGAGAGGGTTCTGGTCGGCCAAGGGCAATAAACGAAACGGCTCACGATGCTGCGTCCCACGGGACTCCCGCATCAAAATCAAACCTGAATTGCACTGACGGATTAATACTGAAACGAGGGAGCCTCGGCTGGTTTGCCGAGACTCCGGTCAGAGGAAAAGAGTTTTTACAGCCGCCGTTCTTATTTGGTTGCGCCTATTCTGGTCACGCATCCACCATCATTTGTGACCCAGACATTGCTTCCATCGAACGCCACCATATCGGGGCTCAATCCAACTGGGTAGGTACCGCACAGGACACCGTGCGCTCTGTGTCAGAAGGCTGGAAGCTTGCTTACTGTGTTGCTCCCAGTACCCACCACCCAGATGTTGCTTCCGTCGAAGGCCACACCTTGGAGATTCACCCCTCCCACAGAATAGGTGCCGACCACCGCGCCCGTGCTGTCCAGCAGCTTGGTGACACTGTTGCTGCCATTCGCCACCCAGATGTTGGTTCCGTCGAAGGCTACACCTTGGGGATTGCCTCCCACAGAATAGGTGCCGACCACCGCGCCCGTGCTGTCCAGCAGCTTGGTGACACTGTTGCTGCCATTCGCCACCCAGATGTTGGTTCCGTCGAAGGCTACACCTTGAGGATTGCCTCCCACAGAATAGGTGCCTACCACGGCACCGCTGCTCGCCAGCAGCTCGGTGACGCTGCCGCTGCCGCTGTTCGCCACCCAGATGTTGGTTCCGTCGAAGGCCACACCGCCGAGGCGTATATTTGCGACATGGGACGCCAAATCTCCCACCTGCTCGGGACGACCGGAATGCTGCTGGTTATGCTGCTTTGGCTTTCTCTACTCAATCCGGCGAGGGCAGACCGTCTTGTAGACGCTCTCGCCGGGCCTCAACATGAATACAAGATCGTCTTAGGCGCAGCCCTATTGTCCACGGTATTTTCATTCATTGCGGCGATTCGCGGTTCCAAGTGGTGGTATATCGGGATGGCTTTTTCGTCTGGAACGCTGGCATTTTTTACTTACAGTCTTTCAGTCTAGTACGCGCAGGTACGAGAACAGCCTGAGAGAGGATGGAGCAGTCAGTAGTTGCGGTTAACAGATTTCAACGTTTTGCCCGCCGCCGAAGTCCAGCGCCTCTCACGGCGCACTGCTACGTCAACCATGGGCTACGAAGGGTACTGCTAGTCCGAGCAGGAACACCAGCACCTCCATTGAACCAATGGCCATCAATGTCTTGTTTGTTGCGCGAGCGGTCCTATACGCAAAGTAGATACCCACACACCAAGGAGCGATCACCCCGATCAAAATGATCCAGATCGACAGCGGCCTTACTGCTAGGTGATCGTGCAAATACAGATCAAGACCCTTAAACGTTCCATACAAAATGGCAGCGCAAACACCGGGGATGAGGGATGCCACGGCAGCCTTCTTCGGTGGGTTGGATGTTGTGGAACGGGTTGCGGAGGGCGACTGCCTTGTAAATAAGAACGTAGACACCCGCTAGAAGGGCCAAGAATATAACCGTCAACAATACGCTTTCAAAATTGTTCATCAGTGTCGGGCCTTGGCGTAAGGCCATATTATGACACCTTGACGACTCACTCGCGCTTATGCGCCCTGATCGCGCCCCCGACTGGGTTTATACTTCCGATCATGAATCGACGCGAATTCTCTGCCATACTCGCAGGCGCGGCGTCATCTGCTTTCCTGCCTAAGTGGCTTTTTGCCGAGCATGAGGTGACCGGCCTGCCCTCTGTTTCGGAACAAGCAGCTAAGTTGTATCGCAGCGCGCTCACCCTCGATTGCAATTGTGCTCCTCCGCTGCAGGAGACGCTGCCGCTGCCACAATCTGCTCTCGACATGGCCCGGAATTCCGGCGTGAACATCATTAAGTTCACACTTGGAGGCATCAATGAATCTTTCGCGGATACAGTAGACGATCTTGCTTGGGTTCAGCAGATGATCGAGGTTCATCCTGCATATTTCACGCAGGTGAGAGTGCCCGGCGACATGCAGCGTGCGAAGTCTGATGGGAAGATGGGTATCATTCTCAGTTTTGAGAGTACCGACATGCTGGAAGGAAAAGTCGAACGACTCGAACTCTTTCGCAACCTCGGTGTCCGCGTCATGCAGCTTTCCTATAATCGCAAATCACCCTTTGCGGCTGGAGTCATGGAACCGGACGGCGGCGGCTTGAGTGAGGTTGGTCATAACGCTGTCAAGAAAATGAATGGGCTCGGCGTTGCGGTTGATTTGAGCCACGCGAATGCTCAGACGACAGCCGATGCAATAGCAGCTTCCTCCAAACCCGTGATTATGTCGCACGCGGGTTGCGCCGCAGTTCATCCTCATCTGCGCAATAAGACTGACGAACAACTCCGGGCGCTGGCCGATAAGGGTGGAGTGATGGGGATTTATGACCTGCCTTATTTGACCGCATCTCCCCGGCAGCCCACAGTTGACGATTACATGGCTCACATGGCGCATGCGCTCAAGATCATGGGCGAAGACCATGTCGGCGTTGGCAGCGACGCTTCAATCGCGCCTTTTGATACGAGTCCCAAAGGCATGGGGGATTTCGATAAATCCGAGAAAGTGCGCCAGCAATCGGGGTTGGCCGCTCCGGAAGAAGACCGCCCCACCTACGTTGTTGGACTGAACATGCCGCGCAGAATCGAAGTCATCACGGATGAATTACTCAAGCGAGGGTATTCGACGGAAGTGGCGGAGAAAGTGATCGGTGCCAATTTCGCCAAAGTCCTAACGGACATCTGGGCGTAGTAAGTATGTGGTCAACTCGGAGTCAATAACTAGCTCATGGGCGCGTGATCAGCGTCGATCTAAAGAACCGCCCGATAGAGTTTTCGGATGTTTTGCGACGTTGGCAAGACGACCCCGTTTTTCGTGCATTTTTTATTACGTTGTTGGCCGATGCCCCGTTTTCCGCCTTTCGTTGGGAGACTCCGCCAATCACGACGGCGTCAGCAGTTCGGCCATTTGAGTTTGTCCTGCTAGACAGTCCAGAGCTAGCGAGCCATCCCGACCCGGATGGTTTTTCCGAGCACTTCGGCGACCCCACAGGAAGCAAAGATGTCGTTTCGTTTCCGAACCTCAACAACGACTCGATTCTGGTGGTGCCGTGTCCCCGTGGTCAGGATTCGGCAAGCCCAAGCCGCCTCTCTTCCCCGGCAATGGAGGCCGTCATCGTCAACGAGCTTTTCGGGATGCCCTGTGCGACATTGTTCCTCTCTGCCACGGCTTTGAGCCAACACTTCGTATTGGGTATTTCGAGGTTGTTGGCTGGCTAACGTCCAGCGATGCACCGAAAAGAATGAAGGACTTGTACGTGTTCGCCTCCCCGACAATGATGGGTGCGAAGCCGCTCAACTCCAACTCGGCTCAACGGGACGATCTTCGCCCTGCATCGATTCGGGCGGGGCTGAGTCCCATTGGCTGGCACGCATTGCGTCACTCCTACGGCACGTGGCTTGACGAGATCGGGACTGGTGCGATGGTGCAGTAGGAACTGATGAGGCATAGTTCAATCGTGATGACGCTGGACGGCTACGGTCGTGGCGTACCGTCAGCTAATCGGGAAGCGAACTCCCGCTTGGTGGGTCAGTTGTTGAACGAAGAAACAGTCCAGTAATTACCTACTGGACTGTAATCGGACTGCAACTTGGGCTAAGTGCTTTAGAAGTGGTGCGGAAGGGGGGATTTGAACCCCCACGCCTTTCGGCGCCACCCCCTCAAGATGGTGTGTCTGCCAGTTCCACCACTTCCGCACAGATGTGAAACGAAACCATCAGGGCTTTGATTATAGCAGACACGTTGAAGGCGGGGATGCGACGGCGTCCGCGCGGCAGTGTCCAAATCCACCACCTAGGTTCTTCTTTGCGACATTTTCTTCGCATGCTTGGCGGTTACAAGGGGTTGATCTTTGCTGGAATTGATCGAATGATCAAAACCTCACACCACGAAGGTTGACAAGAAATGCCCCGAAGGATGCAAAGACATCGGATTAGGACGCTACCCGTCTCCGCGCGGAAATGCGTACGAGTAGATACCAATGTGGTAGTCTGGCGCGCAACGGATTTTGGCCGCCCCGTAGCCGAATCCAATACCATGGGTGAGGACAAAACGATGCCAGTCTCCTTCGCGAGGGACATCAGACCGTTGTTTAGACAAATTGATATCGATCACATGAAGAAGTTCGGAGTGGCCCTGGACGACTATTCGTACATGTCGAATCCTGCGAACGATTACGCCAATGCCCAGAGCGTGGAAAATACGTTGGCAAACCAATCCATGCCGCCGGGCGGACCTTATTGGAGTGATCAGCAGTTGACCCTTTACCGGCAGTGGAGAAGCGACGGCTATCAGCCTTGATCTCCAGCGGCTCGGGGACAGCGACTAACTCTGGCGTGTCGGGGAGCTGTGCGGGAGCCGTGACCATGGCTCCCGCTCAAACAAAGCGGCGTGAGATAAGATTAATCAGATCAAGGGCCATCAAGGTGATGTCAATCTCCAGACGGCAAAAGCATCTCCTCCGGACCAGGTTCAATTTGCACGGGCAAATGCGGGCAATCGCCGAGGATCGGCTGGCATGCGGCATCAGGGCCATGTTGAGGATGGAGCAGGGGTTTCAGTCCACCGAATTGCTCGGTTTCGGTCGAACCGGCCATCGCCGTAGTTGAGGCCAATCCGCCACTGATTACCTGCTGCACCTGATCGAAGTAGCCCGTCCCCACAAAGCGCTGATGCTTCACCGCTCCGTAGCCGTACTGCGTTTCCCGGCTGAACTCTTTTTCCTGCAGACGAGAATAGGCAGTCATGCCCGCGAGCTTGTAACCGCGCGCCAGTTCAAACATGCTGAGGTTGAGAGCGTGGAAGCCGGCCAAGGTTACAAACTGGAACTTGTATCCCATGCGGGCCAGCTCCGGCTGGAAGCGGGCGATAGTTTCCTCATCGAGCTTTTTCCGCCAGTTGAAACTGGGCGAGCAGTTGTAGGCCAACATTTTCTCCGGATACTTTGCGTGTATGGCATCGGCGAACTGGCGGGCCTCTTCGAGATCGGGATGCGAGGTCTCGCACCAAATCAGATCCGCGTAAGGCGCATAGGCCAGGCCGCGCGCGATCGCCGACTGGATGCCGCCTTGAATGCGGAAGAAACCTTCGGGAGTGCGTTCGCCAGTGCAAAATTCGCGGTCGCGGGCATCGATGTCGCTGGTCAGCAGATGCGCACTGTCCGCATCGGTTCGGGCCATCACGAGCGTTGGTGCGCCCATCACATCTGCCGCGAGTCGCGCGGCTACGAGTTTCTGCACCGCTTCGCTGGTCGGAACCAACACCTTGCCGCCCAGGTGTCCGCACTTCTTCGCGGAGGAAAGCTGATCCTCGAAGTGAACGCAGGCCGCGCCCGCCTCGATCATCCCCTTCATGAGTTCAAAGGCATTCAGCGTTCCACCAAAACCGGCTTCCGCATCGGCTACCAGAGGCGCAAACCAAGTCTGAGAGGGAGCAACTTTTCCTTCCGCATGATGCACCTGGTCGGCGCGCTGCAAAGCGCTATTGATGCGGCGGCAAAGGTTGGGAACGCTGTCCGCTGGATATAGGCTTTGGTCGGGATACATTTGTCCCGCATTGTTGGCGTCCGCAGCAACCTGCCATCCACTCACATAAATTGCCTTCAGTCCTGCCTGCACCTGCTGTACGGCCTGGTTGCCCGTGACTGCGCCGAGGGCGTTCACGTAAGGCTCGGTCTGCAACAGTTCCCACAATCTCTCCGCGCCAAGGCGCGCCAGGGTGTGCTCAATCTGAATTGATCCGCGCAGCCGCAGCACATCCTCCGCCGTGTAAGGACGCTCAACTCCCCTCCATCGCGGATTGTTTTTCCACTCGTGAGCCAGGCAATCCTGCGCCAGCGCGTACTGTGCGGTCTTTTCTTCTGCGCTCATGAATGGGGAGTGTTGTTGGTTCGCGTTTTTGGATCCGTTTTCTTTGGCGGGCATTGGCTCTTTTGTTCTCCTTGGCGGCTCACTCTTTATGTGTTCAACATAGTGAACATACATTCACTATACTGGCGAAAGGTAGCGATTTACCTGTTGCCGGTCAAGGTGGTTGTTCAGTATAGTGAACATACATTCATTTTATTGTCCGACTACGGGTTGGCCACTACTATGACAAAAGCGTCCTCCGAATCGCCTTCTGCTGCCGTGGAACGCGCTCTGACCATGCTGGAAATTGTGGCCCACGCATCCGATGGCCTCAGCAATGCCGAGATCAGCCGTAAACTCAACATTCCAAAGAGCTCGGCCAGCTATATTCTTCGTACCTTGGAAAATCAGGGATATCTGGCGCGCGACGCAGAATCGGGAAAGTACCGCGTGGGCCTAAAAATTTTGAGCCTAAGCCGGGGCGCTTTAGGCGGACTGGATGTTCGCGGAGTGGCTCTACCGATCATGCGACGCGTTACGCATCAAACCGGTCTCACGTGCCACTTGGCTGTTCTGGATGGCCCGGACGCCGTGTATATCGAAAAGGTTGAGCCGGAGGGCTTCATCCGCATGGACACCTGGGTGGGACGCCGCATGCGCGTTCACGCCACCAGCGTCGGCAAGGCGATTGTCGCTCACATTCCTCAAGAGCAGCTGGAGGAAATTGTGCACAAGAACGGGATGGAAAAGCGGACGCCCAAAACCATCACTACTATGCCGCGCCTTCTCAAGGACCTGGAGAAGGTGCGGGCCCAGGGCTACGCCGTTGACGATGAAGAAAACAATCTTGGCGCGCGCTGCGTTGGCGCCCCGATTTTCGATGAGCACGGCTCGGTCCTGGCTAGCCTGGGCCTGAGTGGCACAACGCAACAAGTCAGTGCGCAAACCATGCCACGCATCCTTGAAGCCCTCAAGGACGCGGCTCGGCACATCTCCATGGGAATGGGATATCGCGCCCCGCAGCGCAGAGTGAGCAGTGCTTAACGAAGGATTCAGCCGTGAAATTTATCGGAGCATAAAGTCAGGATGACCGACAACTCTTGCGACGAAATCATCCGTCATTACACCGAGGCCGACGAAGCCTCGCGCCTTAGCACGGGGTGGTTTCAGCTGGAGCAGGCGCGCACCCGGGAACTGATCCTGCGCCACATTCACGCTGCCCCCGCCACGGTGCTCGATATCGGCGGCGGAGCCGGCGCCTATGCTCTGTGGCTGGCCTCGCGAGGGTATCAGGTGCATCTGGTCGATGCTGTGCCGCGTCACATTGAACAAGCTCGTGCTGGGTCTGCGCAGCAGGGGCAGCATCCGTTAGCAACGGCCGCAGTTGGAGATGCGCGGCGACTTGAGCACGCCGATCAGACGGCTGATGCGGTCCTGTTGCTCGGTCCCCTTTATCATCTAACGCAAAGCCGGGACCGCACCCGCGCCTTGCAAGAAGCCTATCGAGTGCTTCGCTCCGGGGGATTGGTGTGGGCAGCAGGCATCAGCCGCTTTGCCTCGCTGCTCGATTCGCTCTCCCACGGGTTTTTCGACCAGCCGGAATTTGCGGCGATCCTTGACCGGGATCTTTCCGAGGGACAACATCGCAATCCGACGAGCAACCTCACCTACTTTACCGACGCGTTTTTTTACCTCCCCGACGAACTCGCTGCCGAAGTGACCGAAGCAGGCTTCGAATCGGTCGAACTTGTCGCCATTGAAGGTCCAGGCTGGCTGGCGCGTGACTTCTAGGCTCTCTGGAAGCGTCCCGAGCAGCGGGAGCGGCTGCTCGCCACTTTGCGCAAGGTCGAACACGAGCCTACTCTGATCGGTGCCAGTTCCCACATTATGGCTATAGGGCGGAAGGGATAAACACCACCGCCGTTAAGCCACACCGTCCTCTCGCGAGATCGCGTGCAGGCCGGCACTGGCGACCAGCCCCCTCTCCGGGAGTGGTAGGGCGCCAAGCATTTCGGCAGAAGCTTCTCCAGCTACGCTCGTGCTCCCCGGGGCGTTTGGCCGCGGCACAAGCGCTATTCCCTGGTGACGGTCGTAAACCAACGTCGAACTGTCCGCACACCGGGGGCACAGCCAATACCTCTCTACGTGCCGGGGTAGGCGCCTTGCATAAGGAGAGAATGGAACCGTCGGCTCTCCCAGCCTGGCTGTACCCTCTACTTCCACAAGGAACAACTTGCCCTCACCTAACCGAAGAAATAGTTTCGAGCATCGCGAATTCGCACAGTGACTGAGCATTGCGCCCTCCACCGACCGCCCTTCCAGTTCGAGCTTGCGACACCGAGATGTGCTGGACTTCGAGAGAGCGGCCGGAGGTTACCCATGTGCACGTGAGATACCAGACGAGGTTTAAGGCCTCCAATCTCTGAATCCGACTCCGGTGTAAGCGAGTTCGGTGCCGAAGGGTCGGCAGTGCGACGAAGTTCCGTCATGTGCGCCTTGCTCGAAGTCTCGGCCCCCGTTACCATTTCACTAATGGCGAAACACGTTTTATTGTGTCCTCCGGAGTTTTTTGACGTTACCAACCGCAAGAATCCCTACATGTTGGAACACGCCTCGATTGATCACGCAAAGGCCGAGCGACAATGGCAGACTCTGCGCTCAGCTCTCGAGCAGGCCGGGTGCTTAGTGGAAACGATCCCTCCCGTTTCGGGACTCGAAGACATGGTCTTCGCCGCCAACCAAGCCTTTCTCGGTTTTCACGAACAAATGGGCAAGTTCATGGTGCCCAGCCGCATGGTGCACGCTTCACGGCAGCGCGAGGTTCCTTTTTATGTGGATTGGTATCGTCAGCACGGCTTTAAGGTGATCGAACCCGACCTCGGTACGGACCGCCTTGAAGGTCATGGAGACCTGCTTTGGCACCCGGACTGCCCCCGCATTTATGCTGGCTATGGCCTCCGTTCGACCTACGGCGGCGTCGAGAAGTTTCGCGTGGCAATGTCCAGATTGCGAATCCCGGTTGTGCCGCTTCGCCTGGTCGATCCATTCTGCTACCACCTCGATACTTGCTTCTGTCCGTTGAACAATGAGGCGGTGCTCATTTACCCGGGCGCCTATGCTCCGGAATCGCTAACCACGCTGCGCGGATTCTGGCAGCGCGTACACGAACTTACTATCGAAGAAGCACACAAATTCATGGGCAACGGCATCGTCGTGAATGGACGTTACCTCACACCTTACCTCACACCGCATGTGGAGGCGATACTGCGCGAAGAAGAACTTACGCCCGTGGTTTTGGATACTTCAGAGTTCGAAAAATCCGGCGGGAGTTTATTTTGTATGAAAGCTTTTCTGCCCTAGGAGACAGAGGGTTGCCGGAACTCAATGCACCATTGCTCCGATAGCCGCCACGACCAATCCCACCACGCTGAACACAATCCCGAGGTGCCAGAAGATTCTTCGGCCTGAAAGCAGGGTGATCGAGGTAATGACCAACCCAATTTCCAGAAACACTTCTGCCAAATCGTAGCGATCGGCGCGCTTTCTCTCCATCGCAACCTCGTTCTCCAGTTTGCGTGCTTCGTCCTGGATGTCTGCTTTCTCGTGCTTATAGCGCTCCGCTTCCTGCGCGTATTTTTCTCGGGCCTTCGAGGTTGCTCCGGGATCATTGCTCGGTACTAAAGCGGCCATGTCGCTGAACAGCGTGTCCTCGTGCTCGCGAATGTTCTTAGCCTGATAGTACGACCACTGATCGGAAGACTTCGCCTGCAGCACGACTTCCTCGGTGTGCGCCCGGTGTCCCAGCAGCGACACGACCGCGACCAGCACGGCCAGCACGGCCATCGTCAATGACACTGGAGCCAGCGATTGGTCTTCTCGAGCTTTTTCCGCCTGCTCCCGCAACTCCTGAGCTTCGTTTTCCATTATTGTCTTCTCGAATCCTCTTCCGATCGATATCGCGGAAACATTCCGCGACGAATTGACGTCAGGCACATCAGGATACTACCAGCATTCTCAAGGCTCTCTCCCAAATCCTTGAAAAAAGACCCAACAAAGCACGGAGCGAGTGAAACGAAATCGCTCGCCGCTGCACTATTCCGACAGGAGGTTCGAATCACCAAAGGCTCGATCTCCGGCTGAGCCAGTGTTTCGAATCGTTGCCAACCTCACGGTGCGGGCAAGAAAACATTCGCAGGAGAATGAAAGCCGGGGCATTCCACGGCTAAAGGAAGGAGAGCCATATGGCGGCGAGCCCAAACACGGTTCCTCAAGTGAAACTCCATCTTGAGAAGACCCTAGAGATCGTCGAGAAACCCGAGTCGAAGCCAGTGAGCGCGGGACAACGCATTCGAAACCTCCTGCTCAAGATATTCGAGGGTCATCAGGACTTTCTGGGCCGCACGCCCGACTAGATTGGAAGCTCGAAGTCAGTGGCGGAACGGCGCCCAACAGAGTTGCGAGTGGCGAGCCCGGTAGGCCTGCTGGCGGCTGCCGACTGGCGGTGACAGACTCGGCAACCAACTTTTACGGGAGAGTAAAAGATGTAGCAGGTAACCGCTTCTACTCTCCCATTACTTTCACAATCACCCGCTTGTCGCGCTGCCCATCGAATTCTGCGTAGAAGATTCGTTGCCAGGTTCCCAAATCAAGTTTGCCCGCTGTAATCGGCACGACGACCTCGTGGTGAATCAACAGCGCCTTCAGGTGGGAGTCGCCGTTGTCTTCCCCGGTTTCGTGATGCTTGTAATTCTTGCGAAAGGGGGCCAGGTGCTCCAGCCACTGATCGATATCCTCGATCAATCCGCTTTCGTTATCGTTTACGTAGACGCCCGCCGTGATGTGCATGGCGGAAACCAGAGCCATCCCTTCTTTTACTCCGCTCTTGCGTACGGTTTCTTCGATCTGAGGCGTAATGTGCACATACGCCCGATGCGTTTTGGTATGAAATTTCAAATATTCGGTAAGAACTTTCATCGCACTGCTCCTCATTAAGAGAAAAACCGGCTAAAAGAAAAAGTGGTTAAGAGAGAAACTGATTTAAGAGAAAAAACGTACGCAAGATTCTAGCTGAAGGTCGCGTGCACTGTTGGACAATTACCTCCGTTACCCCAATTGCTACCAACGATCACTGAAAGCTCCGCCCTCTTGATGCATACTCACATTGTCTCGGAGGTTTCGGTGCTGTTCAGGCTTGATTACGTATCCTGCATTCTTACAGTTTTATCGACCATCTTGTTGGGCAAGCGTTGCTGGGAGGGCTGGATTCTGGCGGCAATCAACAGTGCGGTGGTGTGCGTGATCGGATTCCGCACGGCGCAATTCGGCTTCATCCCCGCAAATGTGTTCTGCATTGGGCTCTACGCCGTGAATCTTCGCTCGTGGCGTAAACCTGAGGAGCGCTAAGCCCTTGGAGTCTCTGCAGAAATTACGTGCACCGAGGTCCGTTTTCGCGCATAATTCCATGCTCTGATCTTCCATGCTCTGATCATGGATACTTCGCAAAACGATCTCGCAGCGATCCGGCGGATTCTCGAAGAACTCACCCACCGTGTTTCGCGAATGGAACGCAAGCTCGGTATGGAGCCTGAGCGTGGTGTAGAAGCGTCCGCCGCGATACCCAATCAGCCTGCGTCCCCGGGGGTTTCCGTGCCCTATGCCATTTCGGAAAGCCCGGCGCAGCCACTTCCTTCACCTCCCTACATTCCGCCACGCACCAAGCCGCCCATTAACGCTAAGGCTGAGGCCGATCTCGAATCGCGGATCGGCTCACACTGGCTCAACCGGATCGGCATTGCGGCGGTATTGATAGGAATCTCCTATTTCCTCAAGTTCGCCTTCGACAACAACTGGATTGGACCCGCTGGACGTGTGACCATCGGCCTGCTGGCCGGCATCGCGGTGGTTGTTTGGAGCGAGCGCTTTCGCGCCAAGGGTTATCAAGCATTTTCTTATTCGCTGAAAGCGGTTGGCATTGGCGCGCTCTATCTTTCTTTGTGGGCTGCATTTCAAATCTACAACTTGATCCCCAGCGGTGTTGCTTTCGTCATGATGCTGGTAGTGACGTCGGCCACAGCGGCAATGGCATGGGCGCAGGACGCGCAACTGCTCGCGGCTTTCGCGCTTACCGGAGGTTTCGCCACTCCAGTTTTACTCTCGACCGGACAGAACCGGGAAATGGCCCTGTTTTCCTATGTCGCGCTGCTCGACCTGGGCACGTTGTTCCTGCTTGTCTTCAAGCCTTGGCGCCGGCTCCTCATCATGAGCTATGCGGGTACGCTGTTGCTTTACGTCGGCTGGTATTCCAGATTCTACACTCGCAATCAGCTCGATCTTACCCTGACGTTTGCCACCTTATTTTTCGCTATTTTTGCGATCGCACCGCTGGTCACGCTTCAGCCGGAACGCGAGGCTGCTCTCCTTGCTTCGGTTCCAGCATTCTTAGCTTTTGTGAATGCCGTGGTTTATTTTCTGCAGGCCTACGCGATGATTGAAGAAGTCGATCAATCCTATATGGCCTGGTTCGCGCTCGCCCTGGCTGCCGTTTACATCTTTCTCAGTCGTCAGGTCCACACCAGGAAGAGTACGCCCGGTGCGACGCAGCTCCTGCACTATCTTCATCTCGCGGTTGCCCTCGGTTTTATTACCGTGGCGATTCCGATTCGTCTCGATGCGCACTGGATCACGATTGGGTGGTTCGTGGAGGCTGGCGTCCTTCTCTGGGTGGGCAGTCGCGTTGAGTCTGAACTGCTGAATGTGTTTGCCCTCGCCGCGCTGGCGCTCGGAGTGGCGCGTTTGTTGTTGATCGATAATTTTCGGACGACGCAGCTCATTTTCAACATGCGCATGGCCACCTACACAGTTGCGGTCGCTGTGCTGGGCGCGGTTGCCTGGTACGCCTCGCGCCGAACTGACGAAGCCGGGCGTACGGTTGCCGCCGCCGCGATTATTGCCCTGAATTTCCTTGCCTTGATTGCATTGAGCCATGAAGTTGCGGACTACTATGCCAGGCAGCTTGCTGAAGTTCCACGAGCGTACAGGCAGTGGAATCGCGCCAACGTTGTCGAGTTGCGGCGAGTACAAATCGAACGTGACTTCACGTATTCGGCGCTATGGATGGCGTATGGGGCGATGCTCATGGTAGTCGGGTTCTTCCGCCGCTCCGCCTTTGTCCGCTGGCAGGCCTTAGTGCTGATCGCGGTGACCATCGTCAAGGTATTTGTCTACGACGTTTCTCAGCTTGATCGGGGATACCGCATCGTCAGCTTCATCGTGCTCGGCGTGTTGCTGTTGGCAATTTCATTTGTTTACCAGCGCGATTGGCTGCAGCTTTCACCGGGTACTAGAGAAAAAGGAAGGGCAGCCGAGGGCGCATGAGGTACGCAGCCTATCTGATGTTGACGGTGCTGGCCTTCGTGGACACGGGGCCGCACGAAGCCGCGATCCCTTACTTCGCGATTGTTCGAGACGTTCGTATCGCACAAGCCGACCGGCAAAACTTCTTTACGATTGATACGGCGCTCTGGAATCATTCGCGACCGGATCTCGGAGATATTCGACTCTACGACGGAAATTCTCCGGTGCAATACTTTATGGCCGAGCAGAGCGCTGGCGTCTCTTCGGAAGAGGCAGAAGCGAAGATTGTCAATCTTGGCAGCGTCGCGGGCCATACCGAGTTTGATCTCGACGCGAACGGCATTGCGGAGTACAACCGGATTCGCTTGCACCTTGATGCCAAGGATTTCGTTGTGACCGCTTCCGTTGCCGGTGGAAGCGAGCTCGGGCAAACCTCCACCGACTTGCCGCCCGTAACGTTCTATGACTTCAGTAGCGAACAGCTCGGCTCGAACTTCACATTGAAGGTGCCACCATCCAGTTTTCGCTATCTTCACATCAAACTTTCTCACGGAGTTCGCCCGCAGCAAGTGAAAGGAGCGACGATTTCCAACCTGCGCGAGTGGCAGGCCTCCTGGACCAATGCCGGTCAGTGCTCCAGCCCTCGCCAGCAGCCACGGGTGACAGTATTCACCTGTGCCGTGCCCAGCAACGTGCCGCTCAACCGCATCCAGTTTCAGATCGACCCCGGGCAGGTGAACTTTCACCGTTCTGTGAGCGTGGAGGATGCGAAAACCAACATGCAGCTGGCCAGCGGCAATCTCAGCCGTGTTCGCATGAACCGTGGCGGCACCCTGGTAACTGCCGAAGAGCTATCAATCAATACTGTCGCTGGTTCGGGACATCTGACTGTGACGGTGCAGAACGGAGATAATCCGTTACTCGCGATTCTGGCCGTGCAACCGCTGGCGCTCGAACGCCGCGTATATTTTGACGCTCCGGGAAAATCATTGCTAAGACTTTATTACGGAGACGAAAAACTCCCGGCGCCCGTTTATGACTACGCCCGATTCTTTCGTAAGGATGCTGCCGCCGCCGAGGCGACGCTTGGCGCGGAGGCGGTGAACGCGGCATACACGGGACGCTCCGACGAGCGCCCATGGTCAGAGCGGCATAAGGGGATTCTCTGGGCGGCCATGCTGCTTGCGGTAGTTGCCCTCGGCGTGCTGGCGATCCTGGGGCTTGGGTCGCCAGCGCCTCAGTAGCAGTGGGATGCTGCTGAGGGGGCTTGGCTACCGCATTGTTTCTTCAGTCTCGGAAATCCAGTCGGGACGCTTCAATACTTCCCGGGGCTTCGGCCCATCCGCAGCGCCCACAATTCCGTCCTGCTCCATTAGATCGATGAGATGGGCCGCGCGACCGTAGCCAATGCGCAGGCGGCGCTGCAGCAGGGAAGTGGAAGCCTTTCCAAACTCCACCACCAGCTTTACCGCATCTTGATAAAGAGGATCATCTTCAGCGTCGCTGTCCTCTGAACTCTCGCCGCCGCTCTCGGCGCTCGCGGCCTCGCGCTCATCTTTCGGTGCTTCGAGGAATTGCTGCTGATATTCGGCCGAGCCTTGTTGCTTCCAGAATTCGACGACTGCCGCGATTTCTTTTTCCGTGACCAGAGGCGCATGCAGGCGGTGCACCCGCGCCGATCCCGAAGGCAGGTAGAGCATATCGCCCTTGCCCAAGAGCGCTTCGGCTCCATTGGCGTCGAGAATGGTTCGCGAATCCACCTTGGTCGCGACGCGGAACGAAATTCGCGCGGGAAAGTTTGCCTTGATCAATCCCGTAATCACATCGACCGACGGACGCTGAGTTGCCAGGACCAGGTGAATGCCCACTGCGCGCGCCATCTGCGCCAGCCTTGTGATCGACTCTTCGACGTTGCTGGAATCGAGCATCATCAGGTCGGCCAATTCGTCGATGATGATCACGATGTAGGGAATCGGTTTGTCGTCGGAATCTTCTTCGAACAGGCTCGGTGTGCCGCTTTCGAAGAGACGATTGTACTGATCGATATTGCGGACGCCCTTCGCAGCCAGCAGCTTGAGCCGCCGTTCCATCTCGCGCACCGCATTGCGCAGCGCGTTCGCAGCCAGCTTCGGCTCCGTAATAATCGGAGTGTAGAGATGCGGCACACCTTCGTAATTTCCCAACTCCAAACGCTTCGGATCCACAAGGATCAGCCGTACCTGCTCGGGCGTAGCCTTGTACAGAATCGACATGATAAAAGCGTTGATAGCGACGCTCTTGCCCGCACCGGTCGAACCGGCGATCAGCAAGTGCGGCATGCCCGCGAGGTCGGCGACTACGATGCGTCCGTTGATGTCTTTGCCGAGGGCCATCGTCAGCTTCGACTTCTGGCCCATGAATTCCTGCGACTCGATGTTCTCCCGCAACCAGATAATTTCGCGCTCGCGATTCGGTACCTGAATTCCAACGGTGGATTTCCCGGCCATGCGCTCGATCAGAATGCTCTCAGCCTTCAACGCGAGACACAGATCATCGGTCAGGTTGGTGATGCGGCTGTATTTGATTCCGGCGTCGGGCTTGAATTCGAAAGTAGTGACCACGGGTCCGGGATTAATTTGCGTGATCTGCCCGTGCACTTCGAACTCCGCATACTTTTCCGTGAGCACCTGCGCGAGTATTTTCAGTTCGTCGGCATCTACAACCTGCTGTTCGTCAGGACGCTGCAGCAGGCTGCTCGACGGCAACTTGTAACCGCCCGCGATCTTGGGCATCGTTGTCCTAGCTTTGTGATCGCTGTCGGCTCGCTGCGTAACTTCTGGATCAGCCGCTGCTTGAGACAAAGACTCCCCCAGAATTCCGCCCGTCGCTGCCGGAACCTCCTCTGCGACCTCGGGCCCAAGCGTCCGTTCAATACCGGTTCTGCGGGGTTCCGGCGCCACGCGCGCCTGCACTGCGGGTTCGGGGACTGCGCTCTGCCGCGAAGGAATTAACTGCGTCTTCACGGTTGGCTTCGAAATACGCCGCTTGTCCAGTTCCTTCTGCTGGTGTCGCTTGATCCGCTCTTCCTGCCAATCCTGATACCGGTTCCACAGAGCGGTTATAAAAGCAAAGCGTGTCGGCGCCCACAGCCGGATCGATGAAAACGAGAAAGCCGTCGAGAGATACAGGGCTACCGCCAGCACACTAGCGCAAACAATGTATGCACCCGCAAGATTCATGTAATGGATCAGAACATCGCCGACAATCCTCCCCACCAGACCTTCAATAGGGATTACGTTGAGCCATCGCAAATGGCCCGGCAGCAGTGCCAGCAGGGCAGGAACGAAAACTATCAGCCAGAGTCCTCCCAGACTCTTCGCGACCGGGGATTGAACCTTCCGCGAAGCAAACCAGCGAATCCCCATCACACCGAAAAATACCGGCAGCAGAAATGCCCCGATTCCGAAAAACTGCAGCGTTACGTCGGAGATGAGCGCTCCGACCATTCCGATCCAGTTGCGCGCCACGTGAGTCCCGGTCAGGACAGAGGCACTGTTCAGCGAAGGATCGAGCGGCGAGTACGAAGCCAGGGCGAGGAAGAGGAGGAGCGCGAAGGTACAACACAAAAAACCGATCAGCTCGTTGAGCCGCCGGTTATTGGTCGGAATGAAAATCTTATGAAGAAGATTCATGATGGCGCACTACCCCGTCGTCAGGACCGCTGCCGGCTACACGGAGGCCGTCGAGAGCCGATCCCTACTGCAGGTGCCAGATGTACGCCAGAGCGATAACGATTATCCCAAAAACTACGCGGTACACAACGAAAATCTTCAGACTGTGAGATTGAAGGTATCGGATCAGCCAAGCAATCGCTCCATAACCCACAATCGCTGAAACTAAAATCCCAACAATAAACGGGGCGTGCATTCCCGGCGGCAGACCCTCTTTGTGGAGCTCATGTGCCTTTAACAACGCGGCGCCCGCAATGATTGGCGTCGAAAGCAAAAAGCTGAAACGCACCGCCGCTTCCCGAGTCATGTTGCGAAACAGACCGGCGGTAATAGTGGACCCCGACCGCGAAACACCGGGCATCAACGCCGCCGCCTGGGCGCAGCCCACCACCAGAGCATCGACCAGCGAGATGCGGGTCAGAGGCTTATCCTCACGGCTCACTTTTTCGCCCAGCCACATCAATAGTCCTACCAGAATCAGCGCCCCGGCTATCAAAAAGATGTGTTCGCGAAAATAATCCTCGGCGGAGCTTTCGAGCAGCTTGCCGGCGATCGCTCCTGGAATGGTAGCGATTGCCAGGAACCAAAGGAGTAAACGCTCTTCCCGTTGCTCGTCTGCGGACAAATTCACATCCGAGCCACCAGCTTCGGAAAAGCGCACTACCTTTCCGCCAAACGCCGCCCGAACAATCTGGAACCAGGTTCTGCGGAAATAGATGAGGACAGAGAGCAAGGTTCCGAAATGCAGCGCCACGTCAAACGTAAGTTCATGCGCAGGCGACAATTCGTTCCAGCCGAGCAGCCGCCGGACGATGATGAGATGTCCCGAACTCGAGACCGGGATGAACTCCGCCAGTCCCTGAATGATGGCCAGAACAACAGCTTGATAGATGGGCAAGTTTAGTCCGCCGTATTTCCGTAGGTTGGGATGCCCTGCTGAATGTAGAAGATCAGCCGCTGCGCACGCAAGGCCCAATCGCTTTGCAAGTATTGGCTGATGATTTTCTGCGCCAGCGCCAGCGCGCGGTCCCTCGATTCGGCAGACTTTTTCTGATTGGGCTCGGTTTTATAAATCTCGATCAGCGCCGCGCGCCTCCAAGCGGCGTCATACAAAGCTTCAGCGGCTGCAGGAGACTGCGAGTGCTCCTTGGCATAATTCTCGTACAAATCGGCTTCTTTGTCCGGGCACTTCGCCAAGCCTTCCCACTCGCCACAAAGCTTGTTCTCAATCAAACGAAAACTCGCCAGGTCCGACCACTTGGTGCCGGGATATTTTTTGATCACCAGCCTCATCCACTCTTCTCTCATTTGGGCGCGCATGTAGTTTTCGCGTGCGTGCGCCGAAGCCCGCGACATAACGTCGGCGCGATCGATTTGCCAGCGGATATCGGCCGCACGATAAAGCGCTTCGGCAGCGAGGGGCGAAGTGGGCATGAGGTCATAGAGGCGATAATAGAGTTGCAACGCATCCTGGGCAGAATCGCGCCGGCCCCGGCGACGGCTGGCCTGATCTTCCGAATCCGCGGCTTCGCCAAAGATAATTCGATCACCGTCCTGAGTGGTTGCCATCACTACTGCTCTAGCGGGAACCCAGCCGGTAACCGTTTTGCCTTCCTCTTCTTCCTCGGTGGCGCCTTCTTCGTGAGTGGGCTGAGTCAGAATTGCCTGCACGTGAACCCAATCGCGGCCGTTCTCAATGATGATCAATTCGCGCCCACGTCCTACCTCAACCAGTTTGGCGGCCTCTGTGCTGGGCGAGATGCGGATGGCTTCTTCGCTCACCAAAGTTCCTCGCAGGGCATCGGCGGCGGCGAAGGAGGAAATAAGGAAAGTTAAGGTGAGCGTGGCAATACAGGCAAATCGCAGTTTCATAAAATTCGAGGAGCTTTCCTGTCCAATAACTTACCAGAACCTCGGCTATTTCAAGCCTAGCTTTCTTCCGGCCGCCAGCAGAGCGATCGATTCGTGAATGCGCTTTTCACGTGTCTCGGGTCGAACGGCAGAATGAATCCAGGTCACAAAATGACGTCGGTAGGTTGGTGCCAACTTTTGAAAGAAGCTCCATGCTTGCGGATTCGCTTTCAACGCTCTGGCGATGTAGGCAGGCAGATCTGGGATTGACGGCCGCGGCGCGTAAGTGTTGGCAGTTGGCGCTGCTGCCCGCCCGGCGGCGGTGACGAGCCCAGTTGCCTCGACTTCGATCCAGCGTTTGCGATTTATCTCGGACCACTTGCTGCCAGGCGTTCGCGGTGTGAACTTGCGCGCGTATCGATCATCATCGACACGTTTGACGAGGCTGTCGATCCACCCGAAGCACAGGGCTTCGTGAACCGAATCCTCATATGGGATCGACTCAATTCCCGTATGATCTTTGTAGAAGACGAGCCAAACACCCGGACTCGATGCATGGTTTTTTCCCAGCCAGGTTCGCCATTGTCGCCGGTTTTGGATCTCTAGGGTCTTGAGTGCCGTCGGCATCTCAGGTCAGTTCTCCATCGCGCTATCATAATTCGGAGTCGCGGCGAGCGCTTACGACGACTCAATATCAGCGAGTGTGAACGCGTTGCGATGACGCCCTTATCGATCTTCGGCCTGTTTGCGGTTACGGCGATGCTCGTGTGCTACGCACTGGAAGCGCGCAGCCGGTGGTTCATCCTGGCCTTTGCCGGAGCGTGCGCGCTCGGCTCGGCGTATGGCTTTCTGCAGGGCGCTTGGCCCTTCGGATTGGTCGAGGCGGTCTGGTCTGTCGTAGCGATCGTGCGTTGGGCCAAGGCGGGTGGTTCAAAAGCGATCTGAAGTCGATACTTCAAGAGCCTTCCCAGAGGTAGTCATCCTGACCGGAGCATCCCCTCCAGCATCGTAGACTGGATCTGCGTGCGTCTAGTCCTGGTGTGGCTACTGCAGGCGGAGTTCTTCCAACAATTTGGGATCAATGTTGCCTCCGCTGATAATGGCGATGTTTACCTTCGTCTTCGGAAGCTGTTCGCGGTGGAACAGAAATCCTGCCACGGCGACCGCTCCACTGGGCTCGGCGACTGTGTTGTAATGTGCCGATAATAATTTCACAGCTTCACGAATCTCATCTTCAGTCACGGTAACGATGTCGTCGACGTAACGGCGAATGTGCTCGAAGTTGATGGCGCCGACGCTTTGCGTGCGCAGTCCGTCGGCGATGGTTCTCGAAACTTCGCTGGCAGGGAACTGAACGATCTTTCCTGCGCGGAGGCTGGCTTGCGCATCGGCTGCCAGTTCCGGCTCTACGCCGATGATCTTGATCGAGGAATTGCTCAACTTCATTGCAGTCGCTACGCCGCTGATGAGCCCTCCTCCGCCGACCGGCGCAAGAACGGTTTCTACCTCGGGCAGGTCTTCCAGAATTTCCAATCCAATCGTGCCTTGGCCGGCGATGATCTGCTTGTCGTTGTAGGGAGGCACGATTACATATCCATACTGTGCGGCCAGCTCTTCAGCTTTGGCCTGACGCTCTGTGCTGCCCGGACCCACGAAGACAATTTGCGCTCCGAGCGCCGCCGTAGCCTCGCGTTTGATGGCCGGAGCACTGTCCGGCATGACGATCACGGCCTTCACGCCCAGTGCTCGCGCCGCATACGCCACGCCTTGCGCGTGATTACCGCTTGAGTAGGTGATTACTCCGCGCTTGCGATCTTCTGCCGAGAGCGAAGCAATCTTGTTGTAGGCTCCGCGTAGCTTGAAGGCGCCGATCGGTTGCTGGTTTTCGGGCTTGAGGAAGAGTTGGCGACGGTCCTCGGCGCGGAGTTTGAATTCGATCAGGCGCGTGCGGACGGCTATGCCTCGGATCCGAGATTCGGCCGTGCGAATGTCATTGAGAGTTACCATCAGCGGATCGCGTCAGATTTCCAGTATCACCGGCATAATTAGCGGTCGTTTCTGGGTCTGCTTGGAAATGTAGCGCTTCAAATCCGCGCGGATTTTTTCTTTGATCACTCCGTAGTCAGCTTTTTCTTCTTCGCTGGAGTGCGCCAATGTGTCTTCGACAACGCGCCGCGCTCCGTCCATCAAACCATCTTCGCCAGGATTAAAGCCGCGCGTCACGATCTCCGGCGTGGTTTCCACCTCGCCCGACAACTTGTTAATCGCGATGATGGGCAACACGATGCCATCTTCGCTCAAGTGCCGGCGGTCTTTAATAATCAAATCCTCAACCACGTCCGTGCGCGAGCCGGAATCGATGCAGACGCGGCCAACATTCACGCGTCCGGCTTTACGGGCGCCGTGGTCATCAAATTCGAGAACCTCGCCGCTCTCGATCAAGATTACTTTTCCCACCGAACTGTGCATAGCGCCGGCCATTTCGGCGTGCAGCTTCAGTTGGCGGTACTCGCCGTGGATCGGGACGAAATACTTCGGTTTCACCAGATTGATGATGAGCTTCAACTCTTCCTGGCTGGCGTGGCCGCTGACGTGGATGGGAGGCGAGGTTCCGTCCTCGTAGATCACGTATGCCTCGCGGCGAAACAAGTGATCGATCATGCGGTAAATCGTCTTCTCATTGCCGGGGATGATGCGCGACGAGAGCACGACCGTGTCACCCTTCTCGATTTTGGCGTACTTGTGGTTGTCCACCGCCGCACGAGACAGCGCCGACATCGGCTCACCCTGAGTTCCGCTGATCATCACGCAGACTTTTTCCGGCGGAAAATTCTTCATCTCGCCGGGATTGATCACGAGCCCATCGGGAATTTCGAGATAGCCAAGATCCTCGGCGATTTCTGCAGAGTTGTTCATCGAGCGGCCGATGAACGCCACTTTGCGACCGTGCTGGTGGGCGAGCTCCACCGCCAGCCGGATGCGATGAATGGAAGAGGAAAAACACGAAATGAAAAGTCGCCGTTGAGTGTGCGCGAAGACTTCGTCGAACTTCCGGCGCACCGCGCGCTCACTCGGCGTGTAACCCTTGCGCTCGACGTTGGTCGAATCCTGAAACAGCGCCAGGACGCCCTGTTTGCCATATTCGGCGAAGGCGTGCAAATCGAAGAGATGGTTGTCGGTCGGCGTGGGATCGACCTTGAAATCGCCAGTATGAATAATCACGCCGAGCGGAGTGTGAATCGCCAGCGCGACGCAATCCACGAGACTGTGCGTTACTCGAATGGGATGAATCGTGAACGCGCCGACCTTAAAGCGCTCGCCGGCGCGAATCTCGCGCAGGTCGGCATCGTCGAGCAAGCCGTGCTCGTCGAGCTTGTCATCCACGTACGCCAGCGTGAATTCCGTGCCCCACACCGGCACATTCAGCTCCGAGAGAATCCAAGGCAGCGCGCCGATGTGATCCTCGTGGCCGTGAGTGAGAATGATGCCGCGAACCCGCTCGCGATTTTCGACGAGGTAAGAAATATCGGGGACAACAATATCGACACCCAGCAATTCAGCCTCGGGAAACATGAGGCCCGCGTCGATCACAATAATGTCGTCGCCCCAGCGAACGGCCATGCAGTTCATACCGAACTCGCCGAGGCCCCCGAGAGGGATGACTTGCAGCTTTCCAGTTGGCATTGGGTAAACTTTGATGCTAGCACAGACTGTGTTTCGCGCCGCATCGAGCGCGGCTACAGAGCGTCCCCGATAGCTTTCTGTGAGCCGCGGGATTAATGTGAATAAATGGCTGACGCTCAAACCAAATCGTGGCTTCGCGCCCGCGTAGAAAAATCTCTGACCAGGGGACTGACCAGCGCTTACTCGACGGTGCGAGTTGACCCGGAGAAATTTCTGCTGCAACTACGGACGGCATACCGGTTGCCAATCAGCGGCTACCACGGTACATATTCGCTGGAGCTGGGTGAACTCGACGTGGTTGCGGACGACATCGTTCGCAGCGGTATGAAACTTGCGGCGGTCGAGGGAGCGGGCTTCGGAATGGGCGGGCTGATCACGATTTTGCCGGATCTCGGAATCCTCTCCGCGATCACCATGCGCACCATCCAAAAGCTTAGCCTGGTTTATGGTTTTCAATTCAATACCGACACAGAAATCGCTGAACTCTGGATTGCGGCCGCCAGCGCGGCCGGAGTCGACATCAGTCGCGAGCTGATGGAAAAAGAAATAGTTAATAAGTTTGTTCCGCGAGTAATCCAGCGCATCGCTGCGAGAGCCAGCGCGGAAGTGGTCGAAAAGTGGGCTGGACGCATGATTCCCCTGATCAGTTCTGCCATTGGCGCTGGTTTGAATTATTGGTTCGTACGCGCTTGGGGCGAGCGCGCTAAGAACCACTTCCGTCAGAAGCATTTGCAAATACGCCAGCAATCCGAGCATTCGATGTTGATGGCGACACCGACACTGATTCTTCCACCTTCGAACCCCTAGCGCCATCCAACGGCTTTCGTAATTTCTCCCCACGTGTGCTGCACGTTCCGAGCGCTCAAGGTCGCGATAACTCTGCCTATGATAAAAAAAAGTATGACCATTTTCCGGTGTGCGGCAATTCTCTTCGATCTCGACGGAGTGCTGATTGACTCCACTCGCTCCGTGGACCGCCAGTGGCGCGCCTGGGCGCGCGAGCAGGGAATTGACGAGGAGAAGGTAATCGCCATCGCCCACGGCGTCCGTGCCATCGAAGTGATTCGCGCCGTAGCCCCCCATCTCGATGCTGGAGCGGAATTGCGTAAACTGGAAAGTCGCGAGGCAGACGACCGTGTGGATGTTGCTGTGATGCCCGGCGCTATCGACCTGGTGAATACGATCCCCGACGGCCGCTGGGGTGTGGTCACGTCGGGAACGCGCGATCTGGCCACCGCGCGGCTGCGCCTCGCCGGGCTGCGAGTTCCCAAGGTTCTGGTTACAGCAGAAGATGTCGCCAACGGAAAGCCCCATCCCGAGCCGTATTTGAGAGCCGCGAAGTTGCTGGGCGTGAAGCCACAGGAGTGTTTGGTGATTGAAGACGCACCCGCTGGGATTCGCTCGGCACACGCCGGCGGGATGAAAGTCGTAGGCTTCGCTAGCACATTCGAGAAGGAAAAACTGGGAGAAGCGGATGCCGCAGTCCAAAGCTTTGAAGAATTGTCGGTGGCTGTCGAAAACGGTTACCTTCGCGTGAGTGCCGGCTAGTGGGTCTCGTCATGACGCGAAACATCTTTTGTTCGCGTTGCAACTGCAATCGACCGACCAGCGATGGCCTCGCTTATCAACTCTGCCTTTGCGATCGAGACCTTTCTCGAAGGCACACGCACGGACGAGGCGGACCTCGCGGAGAAGATGACTAGAGGAGATTCGTTCATTGCGTCCGATGAAGGATGGAGTGGAATGCCACTGCATCGTGATGTCGAAGGAACTCTGAGTGCAATGACACTATCGCAACCAGTCTTCGAGTTCGATTCCCCGGTCCGTTTTGTCGTCGCGGTACTTCACGATTACCGGTGTGTATAACGAGACGCCTAACTTAGCCGCCGCGCCCTTCCTCACAGCGCGCGATCCGGGCACAACCACAGCGCCTTCTGGAACTTCGAGTGTTGTCTCTTTCGTAGCGCGGTAAACTTCGTCCCGCACCAAATCGTAAAGCGGCGTCGATCGTGTCAAGATTGTTCCTGCGCCCAATACGGCGCGCGCTCGCACCAGCGTGCCCTCATAGATTCCGCAGTTGCCGCCAACCAGTACGTCGTCCTCAACGATCACGGGAGCGGCGTTTACGGGTTCGAGCACGCCGCCGATCTGCGCCGCCGCGCTGATATGGACGCGCTTGCCAACCTGCGCACACGAGCCTACCAGAGCGTGAGAGTCGACCATCGTCCCTTCGTCGACATATGCTCCCACGTTGATGAACATGGGCGGCATGCAAATGACCGAGGGCGCAACATACGCTCCCAGGCGCACCGACGATCCGCCGGGAACGACGCGCACGCGGTCGGCTAAGGAAAACCGGCGCGCAGGAAAAGTGTCTTTATCCACGAAAGTCAGCGCCGCGCAGCCCGTCTCTGCCAATTCGCCGAGCCGAAACCCAAGGAGAATGCCATGCTTGACCCATGTGTTCACCACCCAGCGGCCGTCGATTTTCTCCGCGGCGCGAATCTTACCCTGTGTAAGTGCGTCACGGAATTCTAGAAACGCCGCACGAGCCTCGGGATTGTGTTCGACTTCGCCTAGCGCGGCCAGGCGTTCGATGGAAGATTTTAGGGATTGCATGTGTGACTTCGGACCTCAGACGTCGGACCTTGGTACTCAAAAGCTTCAGGGCTTCATACCAGGCGGCCACGAATTTGGCTGGGGTCTGACGCCTGAGGTCCGATTTGCTACACGCACTTACACTCACCCCGAATCAGAATGCCCGTCATACCCTGCGCGATCTCGCGGCCTTCGGCCAAAGTCGAATATGGTCCGTGCCAGCGCGCGTGGTTGGCGTCGTGGCCCGCGGGCCGGCCTTTGCCTTGGTTACATTGTCCGCATGATCCGCGGTGCAACACAATCTTGTGTGGGCCGGCGAGCCAGTTTTCATAAATGTAGAATTCCGCAGGTTGCGGAGCGGACGGCGCGGCACTCGCGATGAGCCCAGCTTCCGTAGCAACTTTCTGCAGCTTCGATCGAGTGTCGCGGCGCATCGGAAGCAATGGCAAGCGGTAATTCTCCTCGATCTTGCCCATCATCGTCAGTACTGCTTTCACCGGGAGCGGGCTGGATTCGATGAAGTTCGCCAGCATCAAGGCGAGATATTTGCGATGAATACTGCGTGCCGTGTTCCAGTCATTGTCGAGCGCGGCCCGTGTCATGGTCGCCATCTCGCGGGGAATCTCGTTCGACGCAACCGAAACTACTCCTACGCCGCCCAAGGCGATCACAGGCAGGGTGACCGCGTCGTCCCCGGAGAAGACCAGAAACGTTTCAGGCACGGCGTTAATGATCTCGGCGACCTGCGTCATATTGCCACTGGCTTCTTTGACGCCCACAATGTTCGAAATCTCAGCTAACCTCGCAAGCGTTCCCGGTTCGATATTGGCCGCGGTGCGGCCCGGAACGTTGTAGAGAATTACCGGTTTGTCGCCGACGGCCTCCGCGATCGCTTTGAAATGCCGGTATTGGCCTTCCTGAGTTGGTTTGTTGTAGTAAGGGGACGCCGTGAGAATCGCGTCAACCCCGTGGCGCGCGGAGACTTCCTTGGCTTTTTCTACGGCATCATGCGTCGAGTTCGAAGTCGCGCCAGCTACGATGGGGACACGCCCCGCCGCCACTTCGATAGTCGTATCGATAACGTGCAGCCATTCGTCGTGGCTAAGAGTGGGCGTCTCGCCAGTGGTTCCGCAGGGGACGAGAAAATCTATGCCGGATTCGAGCTGCCATGCGACCAGATTGCGCAGGGCTGCGTCATCGATCGAACCATCCTGATGAAAAGGAGTGACGAGTGCGGTGCCGCATCCACGAAGTTGCATGGTAATAAGATAACGCGAATGTAGTTGCAGTGGAACCGTTGCCCGCTAAAGTTCCCGCCAAACGTCCTGGAAATCGTAGAATCCCTTTTTTCCGGCGAGCCATTCCGCGGCGCGCACGGCCCCCTCGGCAAAGCCCTGCCGAGACTTGGCATCGTGACAGAGGTAAATTCTGTCGGCAGGGGATTCGAGCACGAACTCGTGCATGCCCACAACATCGCCTTCGCGGAAAGAAGTGATTTCGATATCTTTATCATTGCTTTTGCCGCTGGCTTCGCGGATTGCACGCTGCAGGGCAATGGCTGTTCCCGAGGGTGCATCCTTTTTTTGAACGTAATGACGCTCGAAGATTTGGCCGGAGTACTCGTAACGCAGGGCGGCGGCCGCGGCACGTGCGGCGTCAAGAAACAGATTCACTCCCACGGAGAAGTTTGCCGCGTAGAGAAATCCTGAGCCCTGGCCTTCGACTAACTTTCGGATGCGGTCCAGTTCAGCGTACCAGCCGGTAGTGCCGACTACCATATTCTTGCCCGCGCCCATGCAGGCCTCGATATGACCGACGATACAGGAGGGAGCGGTGAAATCGATCACGACATCGATGTCGCCCAGCTTGTCCGCCGTGAGGGCAGCGCAGGCAGCGTTCTCGATCGCGCCCACGACACGAATATTGTGTTTGCGCTGGCGCGCCACTTGCGCCACCAGCGATCCCGTCTTGCCGCGGCCGAGAAGCAGTATATTCATTCGAACCTCCACGCGGGGGTCGCGGAGAAAGATCGCGGAGAAATGCCGTGGAGGAACAGAGAATCCCTGCAAGTTCTTCGCGCTCCGCTCGCGGTCTTGCTCAGCGTCCTCTGCGATGAAAGCCCTTACGCGAATACTTCCGGATCCAGCTCCGCAAAAAACGTACTATGCAGACGCTGGATCACTGCGGGTACTTCATCTTCTTCGATCACAAAGGTTAAATTAATTTCCGACGCGCCTTGCGAGATCATGCGAATTTTTTTGTCTGCCAACTTGCCAAACACCAGTGCGGCCACGCCTGGCTTATCCCGCAGACTTTCGCCTACGAGGCAGACGATAGCCTTGCGGCCTTCATATTTTACGTCGGCCAGCTTCGCAAGGTCGGCGGCGAGAGCTGGAATCGCGTAGTTGGAATCGACGGTCAATGATACGCTTACCTCGGAGGTTGAGACGACATCGACCGCAACCTTGTGCCGGTCGAAGGCCTCGAAAATCGCGCGCAGGAAGCCGTGCGCGAGCAGCATTCGCGGAGCAGCCACGTCCACGATGGTGATGCGTTTTTTCACTGCAATGGCTTTGAAAATGTTCTTGCCCTGCGGCGCCCGCGTTGTAATCTTCGTCCCCTCGCACGACGGGTTCCGTGAATTCAGAACGTATACCGGAATATTTTTCTGGATCGCGGGCAGTACCGTTGCCGGATGAAGCACCTTCGCGCCAAAATAGGCCAACTCGGCCGCTTCGTCGAAGCTAATTACCTTGATCCTGCGGGCCTCCGGACAGATGCGCGGGTCAGTGGTCAGAATTCCATCGACGTCGGTCCAGATTTCAATTCGTTCCGCGCCCAAACCAGCGCCTACGATCGCCGCGGAATAGTCGGAGCCGCCTCGTCCGATTGTGGTGGTTACACCGGCGCGATTTGCTCCGATAAATCCGCCCATCACGGGAACCTGCCCGGCATCGAGCAGCGGCTTTACTTTGGTTTGCAGGCGCTGGTTGGTTTCTTCCTGCTGTGGCGCCGCTTCTGTGTAATTGCTATCCGTGACCAGGATGTCTCGGGCATCCACGTGCGCGCCCTTTAAGCCTTGGGCGGAAAATGCGGCTGCCACAATCTTGCTGGAAAGCACCTCGCCGAAGGCGGCGACGTGATCGGTGGTCCGTGGCGTCAGTTCGCCCACTGCAGAGATGCCGCGCAGCAATTCATCGAGACCCTCGAAGTCGCTCCCAAGTTCCGAGTGGAAGTCGGTAAACAGCGCTGTGCCCAGTAATTCGCTGGCTGTATTGTAGTGGCGTTCCTGAAGGGAGCGGCAAAGTTTGAGGGCAGCTTTCCGTTCTCCCGCACCGGCCGCTCGTGCCATCGTGAGAAGCGTGTCGGTCACTTTGGCCATTGCGCTGACCACCACCAAAGGTTGTTGTGGCAGGCGGCCTTTTACAATTGCAGCCACGCGCTCGATGGCCCGTGCATCCTCCACCGAGGTGCCGCCGAATTTCATCACGATCATCGGCGTGGCGTCCTGGCGGGATTACGGGAGTGGGGCTCGGATTTCATTGCAGGTCGAGATAACCCCTGGCCTTGAGCAATTCGGCATTGAGCACGGCCGCGCCGGCCGCGCCTCGGATGGTGTTGTGCGACAGCACAGTGAACTTCCAATCCAGCACGCCACAGGAACGCAGGCGTCCTACGGCTGTGGTCATACCTGCTCCCATGTCGACATCGAAGCGCGGCTGCGGACGGTCATTGGCCTCCAGATAAACCACCGGTCGCTCAGGGGCGCTGGGCAGCTTCAATTCCTGAGGCTCGCTACGGTAGCCGTTCCATGCTGCAACGATTTCCTCCGGCTTGGCTTTCGTTTTCAACCGAACTGAAACCGATTCGGTGTGGCCATCCTCGACGGCAACTCGATTGCACTGCGCGCTCATCGCGAATGCGGCTGGAATAATTTTTGTTCCGTTGAGTTGTCCCAGCAGCTTCAGCGTTTCTTCCTCCATCTTTTCTTCTTCGTTGCGAATGTAGGGAATCACATTGCCCAGAATGTCGAGCGACGCCACTCCCGGATAACCCGCGCCACTGACAGCCTGCATGGTCACGGCCATCACGGCTTCCAGGCCGAAGCGCTGCTGCAATGGCGCCAGTGCCAGGACCAGCCCGATGGCGGAGCAGTTGGGATTAGTCACGACATATCCGCCAGACTTCTTCCGCCAGGCCTGCCCATCGATCAACTTAATGTGTCCGCTATTGACCTCGGGAATCACTAGCGGGACGTCGGCCTGCATGCGCAAAGCGCTGGAATTGGAAACTACGGCGCAGCCGGCTTCGGCGAAGCGCGGCTCCATTTCGGCAGCAATCGAGGCATCGAGCGCAGCGAAAATAATCCTGGGAGCGCCCTCAGGAGTGGCCGGGGAAACCTTCATGCCGGCAACATTTGGCGGGATGGGTGTCTTCAGCCTCCAACGCACAGCTTCCGCGTAGGTTTTGCCTTCAGAGCGGTCAGAAGCGGCGAGCCACGCCACTTCAAACCACGGATGACGCTCCAGCATTTGGATAAACCGCTGTCCAACTACACCGGTAGCGCCAAGAATGCCGATGGGAAGTCTCTTGGTCATAAGCGGATACTTTGGATTCTACAACAGCGGGTATGCCCGGAAAACGACCCAAAGGTCACTATGCACAAGCAAACCGCGGAGGAGGAACGTCGTTACGTCAACCCTGGAGTCGATAGGGGCGAGTCTTCCGTCACATCCGATCAACGCTCTTTCTGCCGATGGAGGAATTGGAGGGTCACCATGCCGGAGCTTCGACAGAATTTCTTCACCAAGGAATGGGTCATCATCGCTACCGAACGCGCCCGCCGTCCCGAGGAGCTAGCCACGCATCGGACGGCGCAGGCAGTGCCGTCGTTTGTTGAGAGCTGTCCATTCTGCCCCGGCAACGAAAACAAGACGCCACCTGAAGTTCTGCGGTTTCCGGGAAATACAAGCGAGCCCTGGGCCGTAAGAGTGATTCCCAACAAGTTCGCCGCACTGTCCAGCGAGGTTCAACCGACTCGAAACCTTCAGCACCTGCGGAGGCGCATCGAGGGCTTCGGTTTTCATGAAGTGATTATCGACAGTCCAGACCATGCCTGCTGCATGGCTCTGTTGCCGGATGCGCAGGTGGCGCGAATATTATGCGTCTTTAAGGAGCGATACAATTCGCTGAGTGCCGACCAACGCATCAATCACGTCACAATTTTCAAGAACCACGGCGCCGATGCGGGAGCGAGTTTACAGCATCCGCATTCTCAGCTCATTGCGACTCCGGTGATTCCCAGCCAGGTTCGGCATAGGCTCCACGAGGCTTTGCGCCATTACGACGATGCGGGGGAATGCATGTTTTGCCACATGGTGGAACGGGAGATTGAGGATCACACGCGGATCGTGATCAAAAGCGAAATGTTCGTGGCCTTGGAAGTATTCGCTTCGCCTACGCCGTTCGCCACTCACATCTTTCCGCTGCGCCACATGGCGAGCTTTGGCGACATCAGCGCCGTGGAGATCACAGACCTAGCTCGTGTGCTGCGGACCTTGCTCGCCAAGATTTATGTAGGCCTGGAAAATCCGGATCTCAATTTCACCATCCGCAGCGGCCCCTCTGACTATGTGGGGGCGCGGCACTTTCACTGGTATGTGAGCGTGATTCCGCGCTTGACGCGCGTGGCTGGCTTCGAACTGGGATCGGGCATGTTCATCAATACAGTGCTGCCTGAGTCGGCGGCCGAATTCCTTCGCAACGTGAATGCCCAGAAAGCCGCCGGAGCGGGAGCCTAAGCCGGAGCACCTGATTTTTTAGCTCGCTAACATTTTTTAGCCTGCTAAAAGGTCAGAGGAAGAATGGAGCACTACTTGGGCCGCACACGCTGCGGGTCGAGTACGTATTCATTGAGCGGACCGAATTTTCTCTTTTCCGCGTAGAGCCGCCAACGCCGGAATAAAATGCGCAGAGTAGCCATGACGGGAATGGAAAGGAATATCCCCAGAATTCCGGCAATTTCGCCACCTGCCATCACACCGAAAATTGCCGCGAGCGGATGCAATTCCATGCTCTGTCCCATGATCCGCGGCTGGGTTACATAATCCTGAATCAGCCGCCAGATTCCGAGAAATACGATGATTGCCAGCCAATGCGGGTAGCCCAACAATAGCGCGACACTGACGATCGTGAGTCCGGCCACCAGGGGTCCTACCACCGGAATAAATTCCAGCAATCCGCCCAGCGTCCCCAAAACCAGAGCATACGGCATTCGCATAATGCCCAAAACGGAGGAATAGATGACGAACGACAACGCCGCCAGGGTCAACTGCGCCCGAATGAAGTGGGCCAGCATCTGATTCAGATCGCTGAGGACGCCTTGCAGAAGTTCGCGCTGCGGCCGCGACTGCACCAGGTCGAGGAGGATTTCGCTGAGGGCTCGGCCATCTTTCAAAAAGAAGATCGACAATAACGGCACTATCACCAGCAGCCATGCCTGTTTCGCCACGTCCGCAACGCGCAGGCCAACATTCTTAGCCAGGTTTGCGATGTCGTCGCCATGGCTGGCGAGGTAGTCGCGCAACAAATTGACAATTCGGTAGTCCCAGCCAGGGTGTTGTTGTTCCAGTTGTTTCGCGATCTGCCCGGAACTCAGCTGGGCCAGCGATGGGAGCGACTGCACTAAGCGCGCCCCTTCGCGGCCAATGCGCGGTCCCATGGCAACGAAAAGGAGAACCAGCAGGCCCAGCAGTAACAGGTAAATTGCGGCAATTGCGCGGCCCCGCCCACGAAGAAGCTTTTCCAGGTACGAGACCAGCGGGCTCATCAGGTAGGCGAAGAAGATGGCAAACAGGAAGGCGATCAGTGTTTCCCTGGCGACGTAAAGAAAGCCCAACCCCAGCGCAAACAGCAGCACCGTGATCAGAACCCGCGCCGTCCGTCCATCCGTCACCGGCATGGTTAGTACCTAGCTCCGAATCAAGTGTCGCGCAAGTGCCGTGTTGCCGCTAGTCCCGCACTACTTCGGTATTAGCGTCGGGAATAAGGACGCGGATTAGTTTGAACTGATCCTTATCATCGACCCACAGGGCCCATGAGAAAGCTTCGCCTTTCAGGTCGAGGCGCAACAGCTCCCGCTCCGCGCCGCGAATGGTGACCTTCTCTCTTCCCACAAGTTCCATGCGGACTCGCAGCGACGTCCGATCCTGTGGCACCAGCACGCCGAATTCCACGGAGCCTTGCTGGCACTTCAAGGAGCCACCTTCCGTGCGACAGTTGGTTGCCAGATAGCGCCAGGCCAGCACTTGGCGGTGGATAAAAAAATTGTTGTCCAGAATCGCTGAAGTGTTCGGCATCAGGAACGGCTGCTCGGCCGCCTTGGCCGAAGGCGAGGGGGTTATTTTTTCAAGGAGGAATTCGTTGTTCGGAGTTACTACCAGCGAGCCGGTGCCATCCGTCCAATCGTAATGAATCAGTTCCCCGGCTCCTGTCATCTGCAGTTCTGACGTTTGACTTGCCGAGGCTGAAGGATTTGTTTCCTGCAAGCGTGACTTGACCACGCTGGTGCCGTTTTCCTGCTGGATGGTGAAAGTTTCAGTGACGGCGCGCTGGCCTTTCACGAAAACTCCGAAGGCACCTGAATCGACCATTTGGCTGGTTGCTGGTTTTGCAGTGTCTTTCTTTTCGCCAGCAGATAATAAAGCGGTGCAGGCTAGAACAACCGTTATTTCCCACCGCATCCGCGCTATCAAAATCACAGCTTCTCTCCTCGTACTTGGTCTCTCGCTCCCGACCGCTCTGAACCGACCCGTTTCAAACCGTCCGGCTTGGACGCAGGTCCAGAGCCGCAACCACTTCCGCCGCGATCTTATCGACGGTCTTGCCTCCGGTCTCTACCCTAAGAAATGCTTTCGAGTAGTGCGGACGGCGGGCATCATAAAGCTTGCGAAAGCTTGTGAGAGTCGTCAGCAACGGACGCTCCATGCCTTCGTCATCGGCCTGCTGCCGGCAACGCCGCCACAACTCTTCGACACTCGCGTCCAGAAATACCGTGGGAACCTTCGCAGCTTTGATTATTCTGGCATTGTGCTTCTGCACAAAGGCGCCACCCCCGAGGGCTACGATTCTCCCGGCTCCTGCGGGTAACTCGCTCAGCAAATCCTTGAGCGCTGCGTGTTCGGCGCGTCGAAATTCCGATTCTCCGGAATCGCGGAATATTTCATCTACCCTTCGCCGCTCACGCTGCTCAATGCGCTGGTCAAGGTCTTCGAATGTCCAGCCCAGGTGTTCGCTTAAAACCCGGCCCACACTGCTCTTGCCACCGCCCATGAAGCCGATCAAGATCACAGCTTGCGTTTCGTAATCTCGACCTGCCACGGGCTCTGGGCTAAACACACGAACGCCAGAAGTCTTGGCTGGCCGGTCAGGCCACTGGCGCCGATCCGTTTTGCGCTTCGTTTTAGTTATTGTTTTTCGGAGCGTTTTCTGAGGTGGATTTTACCACTGAACGTCCGCAGCACCACCGTAGAGGACACAGCTACGCGCCCCATGGTACCTGCGAAGGCACGTCCCTTGTCGATGGGAAACCAGGTGTGCGTTTTGGGTTGCAGAGGAATATCGTCGCGGACTTCTCCCTTTACCGAGCGCGCACTAACGTCGGCCGAGGTCCATTCGGGGATCGTAGCTTCGATATCGCCGCTGTGGCTGGTGAGCCGATATTCGCCGCTGTTTCCGAAGTCGCCGATGTAATTGATTCGGCCGCTGGTGGACACGACCTGAACCAAAGGTCCGGTTACGCCTGTAAGCGTAACGTCTCCGCTTAACGAATCGACCTCAACGTGCCCGTTTTGGATGTTGGCTAAACTTACAGCTCCGTTCATAGTCTTCACGTGAACGTGAGCATCGGAAACGTCGCGAACATCGACTGCCGACCCCGGGCCTTCCAGGGTGACGTCGCCGTGCAGCTTCTCGGCACGCAGCGATCCGCTACTGGAATGCAGGGTGATGCTGGCGTCGGCTGGAATAAGCACTTCGTAATCCACACGACCGGAATCTGCGTCGGCGCCGGCCAGCAGGTGCGATTGAATATCGACGCGGTTCCCGGTTTGATTGTTATCGACTTCAACTTTATCGGAGTGCAAAACCGCATTTACCACGACGGTATTGTTCAGCGATGGTTTTACCGAGATGGAGCCGTAGGGGTTCATAACCGAGATGCCCGCCTTCGGTCCCACGGCGAAGTGAAACTCTTTCCTGCTCTCGGCCACCAGCGTGCCCGCGACGATCACGCCAATTGCAACGAGCTTTGCCGCGCGTGTACTCACCATAACCGACTCCCCCCAAGCTTGCCTCGTCATCTGTTCAGTCATCGCCTTGAGTGCCGCTGGAAAAATTCCAATATTATGGCAGAGAACGGTCCATCGCCATCTCAAAAAGCATGGATTTTTGCTGGTAGGCGTCCATCAGCGAACGACGCGCGTCCTGGTCGTTTGGGCTCTCATCCACCAGACCCTGAGCATCGCGGATTGATTCGTTCACCCGCTGCAGGTTTTCCTGGTATTGCGTTTTCATCGCCGGAGCGTTGGCCGAAACTTCCTGCATCAAGTCTTCGTCGTTCAAATCCGACTGGGTAAGATCAGATTGACTCGCCGCTGGAATGGTGGCGGATGCGGTCTTGGTCAATTCCTCGGGCTGGGACTGCTGTCTTAGGAATATTCCCACAGCCAGCAGCACCAGAGCGGCCGCCGGCACCAGCCACCGGGCCGCGCCCCAGCGCGCGCTGAACGAAGGTATGAGAGGTCTCGCGGCGCGCTGCGGACGGATTAAACCCTCGTGCCGTAAGGCGATTTCGATGGAATTCCAAACCCTGGGACTGGGTTCGTCCGCCCCTTGCAGGCGGCCAGCGGCCGCGATGATCAAACTTAATTCTGTCACCAGCGCCGAGCACGCTGGGCACGTCCTCAGATGAGCGCTCTGTTCCGCGGTGCTGCCATTTTCTACTTCCGCCAAGCTTTGCCGCAGCTCAACGCAATTCATACTCAACTTCTCCCCAAGTCCGCCACGGCTATTGTATGGCCGCAGCTCTTGCTGCCCCTGCCGGTCACAATCGTGCAATTTTAAATCGTCTCTTACCCTGCCCGAGACTTCCCGGCCTTTTCGGCTCTATTCATCTTGAGCAGGTCCCGCAATTTCATGCGGGCCTTATGCAACTGCGACTTGCTGTTGCCCACCGAGCACCCAGCAATCCTGGCGATTTCATTGTGCTCGTAACCTTCGATATCGTGAAGAACAAAAATCGTTCGGTAGCCGGGAGGGAGACTGTCCACTGCCTTCTGCAATTGCAGCCGGTCAATGGATCCGGCTAACGCCACATCATCCGCCCCGAAATCCTTCCTCGGTGAATCATCGTCTGTGCCCTGTGTCGTCTCTTCCAACGAAACCACTGGCAGACTCTTCTTCCTTAAGTGCATTAGCACTACATTCACGGACAGCCGATGTAACCAGGTCGAAAACGCCGACTCACCGCGAAACGTAGCGATCTTGCGGTAGAGCTGCAAGAAAGCTTCCTGCGCCAGGTCTTCCGCCTCGGCGGTATTCGCCGTCATCCGCAGGCATAGCGAATATACACGCCTCTTGTGCTTGTCATAGAGCATCTGGAACGCTTCCGCGTCCCCCTGCTTAGCCCGTTCGATTAAATCGGCTTCGCTAGCTTCGGTGCTCTGGGGTTGTCGTGGCTCGGTCAAGTCGCCTTTTCCGGCCGCACTGATTGGGATGCGGCATAAGTAGTTTATGTTGTATCGTTTGCCCAGCTTGGCAGCACCGACGTTCACCTACCGAAGTTCCAGAATATCAGAGTATTTCTACCGATCTTCGGATGCGAATACCGTCCCTCCGCTTGCCTCAGGTGCTGCAAAGAAAGCCTTTGCAGTCGGTGGTTTGAATGCGGAATCGCACCTAAAAAGTCAAACCCTGCCCGAAGCCAGGAGTCGCGTTCTTCGCAATTTGGAAGACTAAGCGGCACCCTTCGCTGTAGTAATCGTCTCCAGGCCATGCCCGTGCGGTCCCAATTCCCGCTGCCTTAACAGGAACGCGAATATCACGCCGAGAATCCCCAGAACGGAGAAAATCCACATACCCAGGTGATAACCGGCTGGATTGGAAGCATCCGCGTGACCAAAGTTATTGGCCCACCCAACCAGCAGGTTCAGACCGAACAGCCCGATATTCTGGATCATCGTCATTAATCCGTAGGCGGTTCCCAATTTGGATTGGTCGACGATGTAGGCGACCGAGGGCCACATCACCGCGGGGATCAGCGAGAATGCCACCCCCATCATCGCCATCGGTATATATAAGTTGACCTGGGTGTAGGCCATCATTAGGTACACAGGGATCAAAAGCAGCGAGCCGAACATCATCAGCAGAGCACGTTTGCCGATGCGGTCCACCCACAAGCCAAACAGGGGGGTCGCAATCATGGCAAAAAGCGTCAGCATGCTCGATAAGAAGCCTCCGAATTCACGGGACGTACCGTGCGCCTCCATGAAGAATTTCACCGCAAAGGTCTGGAAAGGGAAGATGGCGGAGTAGAAAACGATGCAAAGCGCGACGATAAGCCAATAACTGACGCCGAACTTCCAGAGGTCGGCGAAAACCACCTTGTCCGTGGAAACCGCTCCCAGACTGTAGTTCTTCTCGGCCCATTCCTCCGTGATCCAGTAAATGACCGCTCCCACCACACATAAAGCCGAGAAGGCCAATGCGATGAGAAACGGCGTTCGCCAGTTCGCGTAGGCCCAGCGTGCCCAAGTAGGGGAATTCAGCGCGGCAAACGTGCCGAGGCGGGCTGTGGTGAGGTTCAGCCCAAAAGCGAAGCTCAGTTCTTTGCCCCGGAACCAGCGACCCAAAGCTGTGATAACAGCGACATTGAGGGATTCCGCGCCCATCCCGAAAATGAGGCGTCCAGTGGCCATGATCGGGAGGTGGCCAGACGTGGCGGTGATGGCGGGGCCAATAAAACAAAGCACGGCGAAGATCGTCAGTGATTTTCGTAGCCCGATACGGTCAATAACGAAGCCCCCAATGACCACCGTGAAAATGTTGGGAAAGCTGTAAATGGCCTGCAGGAATCCTATGTCTAGATCAGAAAAGCCAAGTTGCTGCTTGAGCACATCGGCGAGCGGGCTGAGAGCGTCGTAGACGTAGTAGCTGCCAAACATCGCCAGGCTGACAAAGATCAACACCAGCCACCGGTACAGTGGACTGGGCTCAGGACGCACAGTTTCGGTCATCTCTTGGTTATCCGCGCTCTCTGTGTTCGATCAGAATTGAACCTCGGGAAATCAAGGGAACAGGAAGATTAGCAGATCGCAACGGTGCTCGCGACAGACAAGTCGGTTGTAGCTTTGCCGGTAGCCTCAGTACTTCACAATCCCGGCAAACGACTTCGGATCGAGCGAGGCACCGCCGACCAGGGCACCGTCAATCTCCTCCTGTGCCATCAGAGTAGAAGCGTTGTCCGGTTTCACCGACCCTCCATAGAGAATGCGGAGCTTCGAAGCGAAATCTTCGCCAAACACTTCGGAGGCTTCCCGGCGAATCACGGCATGGGCCTCAGCGGCCAATTCCGGAGTAGCCGTCTTGCCTGTGCCAATCGCCCAAACCGGCTCGTAGGCAACTACCAGCTTCGCAGCTTTCTTGGAGGATATGGCATGAAAGGCTCTCACACACTGGCGCCGCAGCACGTCGTCAGTCAGACCCGCTTCGCGCTCTTCCAACACTTCGCCGACGCAGCAAATCGGTATGAGACCGGCTTCCAGCGCGGCCTTCAGCCGCAGGTTCACGGTATCGTCAGTCTCGCAGAAGTATTGCCGCCGCTCCGAGTGTCCGATGATCACGTGGGTTGCTCCGAGAGCCAGGAGCATGGCTGCCGAAGTCTCTCCCGTGAATGCGCCTTCCGGCTTCCAGTGCACGTTCTGGCCGCCGATAGCAACGCTTGAGCCCTTTGTCGATTCCAGCGCAGCCGCCAAGTTGATGTCAGGCGGGCAGATCACGATCTCGTCGCGGCTGTGTCCGCTGACCAGCGGCAGAAAGTCGCGAAAGAACTCGCGTGTCTGGTCGGGAGTCTTGTACATCTTCCAGTTGGCGGCAATGAGCTTCTTTCTCATGAAGATCCCTTCTCGATTTTGTAAGAGGAAGCCGTCGCGTGCAGGTTCTCGGCGGCTCGTGTGTAGGCTTGCAGAGTAGAAGTGTCGAAGAGCACGAATCGAACTTTGCGGACATGGTTAGCCAACGCCAGAGCTTCAACCGTGGAGGAAATCGCAATGGGCGCCGCTTCCGAAATTGGATATCCGAAAGCGCCCGTGGAGATGGCAGGAAAAGATAGGGATACGAGAGCGTGCTCATCGGCAAGCCGAATCGATTCACGATGGCAACTCGCCAACTGTTCAGCTTCTTCGCGTTCTCTCCCGTGGTAGATCGGGCCAACGGTGTGGATCACGTACTTTGTGCGCAGGCGGCCGCCGGTCGTGATGACCGCCTTTCCCGCGGGTAGGCTACGAATCTTGCTCACGATTTGTTTGCACTCGGCGAGTATCGCGGGTCCGCCGGCGCGGTGAATTGCGCCATCGACACCACCTCCGCCCAGCAGCGCCGAATTCGCGGCATTTACGATTGCATCTGTCGTCTCCTCAGTGATGTCAGCGGGACCACAAAACTCGATGGTCTTGCCAATATCCAGTACGAGTCGAAGTGTAGAATCGGGCACGCCAGCGTCCAGAACGATCACTTTTTGTCCGTGAGTGCTTCGACCCCGGGCAGCTTCTTGCCTTCCAGAAACTCCAGCGACGCTCCGCCGCCGGTGGAGATATGCGTCATCTTGTCGGCAACTTCGGCGCCGCGAACTGCGGCCACTGTGTCGCCGCCGCCCACGATTGAAATCGCACCCACGTTTTCCGCCACCGCATGAGCGATTTTAAATGTTCCGCGCGAAAATCCTGGGACCTCAAATACTCCCATCGGCCCATTCCACACGATCGTGCGCGCTCGCGAAATCTCCTCCGAGAACAATTCGATCGTCTTCGGACCAATATCCAGTGCCATGCGATCGGCTGGGATGGGCTGGCCCTCGCCGATCTGCTGTACCACCGCGTTGGTATCAGGCTTCATCGCGACCACATGATCGATTGGCAACAGGAACTTCACATTTCGTTGCTTCGCTTCTTCCAGCAGTTGCCGGGCCAGTTCTACTTTGTCGGCTTCGAGAAGCGACTTGCCGATTTCTTTTCCCTGAGCCTTCAGGAACGTATAGGCCATGCCGCCGCCGATGATGAGCGAGTCGATCTTGGTCATCAGATTTCGAATCACGCCGATCTTGTCGCTAACTTTGGCGCCACCGAGGATCGCAACAAACGGCTTTTCGGGATGCTCAATGGCCTTGCCCAGATATTGAAGTTCCTTTTCCATGAGCAGACCGGCCGCCGATTTCGACACGAACTTCGTAATGCCCACCGTCGATGCGTGCGCTCGGTGCGCCGTGCCGAAGGCATCATTGACGTAGAATTCCGCCAGGTTGCCCAGTTGTTTGGCGAATTTTTCGTCATTGGCTTCTTCCTCCGCATGAAAGCGAAGATTCTCCAGCAGCAGTGTCTGGCCCTTCTCTAATTGGGTGGCGACTTCCTCAGCTTCGGGACCCACGCACTCGGGGCAGAAGCCCACATTCTCACCGCGCGCGAGCTCTTTATCGAGGACCATGCGCAGCCGCTCCGCCACCGGCTTCAGACTCATTTTGGGATTGGGCTTCCCCTTCGGTCTCCCCAGATGGGACGCTAGAATAAGTCTCGCCCCATGCCGCAGAGCGTACTCGATAGAAGGCAGCGTCTCGCGGATGCGCGTGTCGTCCATAACGCGCCCGTCGTCCAGGGGAACGTTAAAGTCGACCCGCATGAAGATGCGCGTGCCGTTGAGAGGAAGATCACGGATAGAAAGCTTGGACATTGGCTGGTTCGTCCTTTGGCTGGTTTGTCCGAATGCGGTTCGTTCCTAATTCAAGGCGATGTGCAAATGCACCGCCGAAAAGCAGAGTCGCCCTTCCTTCGACTTTGTTCAGGACAGGCTCACTCGGCGGTTGTCGTGCGGGCGTCCTCGCCCGCACTTCGGTAGCCGGCAAATTGCCGGCACTGCGAGTCTACAGACCCTTGCCTGCGATGTAGTGGATCAAATCCCGCACGCGGCAGGAGTATCCCCATTCGTTGTCATACCACGAAATCACTTTGACACAATTCCCGCCTACCACCAAGGTCATGGGTGCGTCGACGATGGAAGAGCGCGGGTCGCCCTTGAAATCCGACGAAACAAGTTCGCCTTCCTCAAAGCCCAGATAACCCTTCAGCGGCCCGCCTTCAGACGCCTTCTTCAATGCCGCATTCACTTCTTCCTTCGACGTCTTCTTTTCTACCCACACTACCAGATCGACCACCGAAACATTGGGCGTTGGCACGCGCATCGCGAATCCATCCAATTTTCCGGCCAGCTCAGGAATGACGAGCTTGAGCGCCTTAGCCGCTCCGGTAGAAGTCGGAATCATGTTGATGGCCGCAGCTCGCGCCCGCCGCAGATCCTTGTGCGGGAAGTCGAGAATGACCTGATCGTTGGTATACGAGTGAATCGTGGTCATCGTTCCGCTGACGATTTTGAACGCGTCATTCACCACCTTGGCGATCGGCGCCAGACAGTTTGTGGTGCAAGAGGCGTTGGAAATGATGTGATGCTTGGCGGCATCGTACTTCTCGTGGTTGACGCCCAGCACTAGAGTGACGTCCTCATTCTTCGCCGGGGCAGAAATAATCACCTTCTTCACCGGGCCGCGCAGGTGCTTCTTGGCGTCGTTGGCATCGGTGAAGCGGCCAGTCGATTCAATCACGACCTGCGCCCCGACCGATTCCCAGGGAAGCGCCGAAGGGTCTTTCTCCTTGAAAACCTTGATGGTCTTTCCATCGACCGAGATGCTGTCGGCGCCGGCAGTGATCTTGTTCGGAAGGTTGCCGAGGATGGAATCGTATTTCAGGAGGTGAGCCAATGTCTTCGGATCGGTAAGATCGTTGACGGCCACAAATTCCAGCTCGGGATCGTTGAGGGATGTTCGCAAAACATTGCGACCAATGCGTCCGAAACCGTTGATACCAACTTTGATTGCCATTGTTTCTCCGTTCTTACTTCCTATGACTGCGCTGCAGAAATCCTTTCGAGCCATTCTGCAGACAGATGATGTTAGCAGGAGCGCGAACCAGCGTAAATGTGTTGGGCGGGATTACGGAAGGCTCTCCATTCCTATCGCGGGATTCTGCTCTTGTCCCCGAAGAGGAAACTAAGAAAAGGTTATTTCGAGGTAAGTATCCGTTCTACGCCAGACAAGCGGCAGGCGGGCCATCCAATACTTTCGATTAATCGCCTGCCGTGCGTGCCCATGTTCTGCCAGCGGGAGAATCCTCGCCGTCGCGGCAAATTCAGGCCCCGTCGCTTTCCCGCGGATTGTGCAAGGAGCAACCTTTACCTGCGCATTGTTGCGGACGCGCTTGGTCTTGCCCATATCGCTTCGCGTCATTACGTAAAGCTTGTCGCTGTCTTCTCCAAACCAGACTGGAGTAGCGACGCCTGAACCGTTCTTTCGGAACGTGGTGAGCGATATGTATTTCTGGTCGCGGATTGAAGAGGGAATTTGCCCTGGCATAATTTATTGTATTCGTCGTTTCTGATTGCCGGTTACCGTCGCACGACTTGAGCGGCTGTCGCGCGTGGTTCGTTTGCAGCTTGAGCCGATTGATCCGACACTCTCTTCTGTGTTAAAAGCCTTGCATGCGCAAATGGATGCGCGAGCGCTTACAGCGTCGCAAAAAAAAACCCGCAGAGCCGTCCGACCAGCCCGCTCCTCCACCTTTGCAACCGGCTTATTTTGATGCGGAGCAGCAGCCCGAAGTAGTTTCCGATGCCGGAAACATCGAATCGGAAGTCTCGCTTACGCCTCAAAAGCACGAGCAAGAGAAAGAGAAAGATTCGGAAGTTCGAAAAGGACGCAGCGCTCGCCCCGGCCCCGACGAACAGACTGCGGAGGCGCAACCTGCTGGCCCGTCACCTGCTGCACCATCCTCTGCTGCACCTCCCTCTGCTCCGATTAGTTCTGGACAGGCGGGTCGTAGCCGCCGACGCCGCGGTGGACGAGGACGGGGTGGACGTGGGCGGGAACAAGCGGTCGCTCAAGCTTTCACCCCCGCTGCGGTCAAGGGATCGATAACGGTAGTGCCAGCCGAGTCTGCGGAAGCAGGAGGGTCAGAAGATAATTTCTCGGATGCTGCAGAAGCGGACGGCCAAGTGCCGGCTCCAGTGGCGGCTACCGCTCCACCGAAGCTTCCGGCAGCCCCTGCGGCGGCGGCGCGCGCCCCCAAGGGTATAGTCGTGCTCGCGATCGGACTACCTGGCTCAGGGAAGAGCACGTGGTTCAAGCGCCACAATGTGGTTCCACTCTCCAGTGACATGGTGCGCTCGCTTCTGTTTGACGATGTGCGCGAGCAGCGTTTTCAAGATCTCGTGTTTTCCAATCTGCGCTCGATGCTCAAGGCGCGCCTCATCGCCAAGCGTCCCATGAATTATGTGGATGCCACTAACCTCACGCCTCAGGAACGCCAGCACTGGATCAAGCTGGCTAAGGATTACCAGTACGAAGTGCATGCCGTCTTCTTCGATGTGCCGCTGGAGGTTTGCCTCGAACGCCACCAGCGCCGTGACCGCGTCGTTCCCGAAGATGTAATGCGCCGCATGGCTGCGAAACTCAAGCCGCCGACGTTCGAAGAGGGCATCGCCAAGATTACGGTTGTCCGCGTTAAGAAGAAGGAGCCCGCGGTCTAGGCCGACCTTCGATAATACGTGAACATGAATGTCCTCCCGAGCGAAGCGAGGGACCATGGTTCTTGCCGGCGAGGGCCTTAGCTCATGCTTCGGACAAACGCCAAGGTTCCTCGCCCGGGAGGACGATAACGAGTGGAACATGGATCCTATCCCTTCAAATGCGGCAGTATTGCCTTGAATGCCGGCGACGACGAGGATCGCATTAATTCATAGATCATCATCTCTGTGGAAGAAATCACCGCGCCCGCGCCGCGCATTCGTTCCAGTCCGATCTTCCAATTCCACTCCGTTCTCGAACTCACCGCATCCGAAGCAACGTGCACGAGATAACCTTCGCGCAGCGCCGCCAGCGCCGTCTGCATCACGCAGATGTGGCTTTCCATGCCGCATAACAGCAGGGTATTGCGGTTACCAGGCAGGCGTTTGAGCAGCGTACAAAAAACCTCGCTGCCGAAGCAGGAGAACTGATCTTTGTCGATCGCCTCGGTCTCAGGCAGCAGGGAAGCTACCTCTGGAACAGTCTTACCGAGGCCCCTTGCATATTGCGTGCTCACGATCGCTGGAATCTTGAGCGCATCCGCTGCGCGAATCAGCAGCTTCGAGTTGCGCACCAGTTGTTCCTTATGAAAAATTGGCGGCAAAAGTTTTTCCTGAATGTCCACCACGAGCAAGGCGCATCGCTCCGCTTCCAGCGACTGGCGGACGACCTCGGCATAGTCGGGGATGGGAGTGGAGATATTCTCGAATACCGATGACATTGGTCCTCCTGAGGGCAGGCCTAAACTGATTCTACCCGGTGGAGGATGGAGTTGGTCATCAAAGCAAAAGCAAAGAAAGACTGCTAGAAAGAAAAACTGCTACCGTTGCAGAGTTCCCGAGGTTCACGACGTTTTTCCAACGACGCTATGACGGCAGTGTTGACCGCCCTTTGCTCTCAATCATAGAATCAGGAGGAGCCAGCTCCACGCTGCTCTCAGTGACCACTGCCCCCTCGTTCAACGGCAGGACAGCTGACTCTGGATCAGCATATCGGGGTTCGAATCCCTGGGGGGCAGCCAGATATTCTCCAGTATTTACGCTAGTTTCCTCGCACCTCTCTCCTGTTTGCCATGTCGCCACGGTATCTGTGTCGCCTCTGTGTCGCCACCTGAGAGTAATTCAGCTTGATGCACACTCCCAGGGCGACGAACAGGAGCGCTGCGACAGGCAGGGGCATAGGAGCCGAAGCAGCCAATTGCCGAACCGGTTACCACGGTTCTTAAGGTGCCGCGATCCCTGCCCGATGATCTGTGAAGGGGAAATAGACTGGGTGATCCTTCCAGTTATGAACCGTCGGTGCTCGAAGGCTACATCCGAGAAGCCGATTTGGCTAAGCAACTGAATCGCTCGTCCGTACTCTGCAATGCCTCGCCGCGCGGAGACTGGGCCCACCCCGCATTAAAATTGGCCCTCAGTCTTCTACAAGATCGAATCGGTGCGTGGTTGGCTGGCCCAGCAGGAACAACCCCGCAAGCCAGCCGCCAAGGTACGCCCTCCTATCCGAGGCGTCAAACGCGGATGAACCTCGCATCTCAAGCCACAGACTGCGATATGCGATTGCCGGCCGCGGCATTGGCCTAGCCGCGTGCCTATTGACCTCGCTGGGATTCGACTCTCGACTCGGAGCGCGAGTGATCTTACAAGTGCAAGAAAAGCAGAGTCAAACCGGTCAAGGGGTAGTACCTTTCGGGAAAAATTCGGCTACCCCCTCCCCTGCAGCCGGGGTTGACTTTTGGCCCGCCCCCGCCCAGCATCAGTGGCTCGCAGGAAGAAACTGAAGCACACGTGGCGTTGTGGCGGGCGATACGTGAGGGACGGCTAGCTGCCACCACCGACCGTGTCGAGCGGATCTTGGGTAGAAAACCTATTGCTCTGCGACAGTGGGCCTCGGAGAACGTCCACTCGTTTCTCAACTAACTTCGATTGGACGGCACGTCGGCCGGTTCAACACGAATGCCACGCTGGCGATCTCAATTGTCAGATCACGGGCAACTCTCCACAATCTGGGTAAGGGAAGGGTTGCCGACAATACGCCCAGAGTCTCGTATTTCGCTTCCGCGCAACCACGTTTCCAAACCCCGTGCGAAAGATCACGTTCACGTTGGCAACGCCTTCCCCTTGGTCTCCGGCCCGGCAAACGGCGTGACTACCAACCCCACCACATAGATAAATGACATCATCGCCGCGGCAGTTTCAATGCCGCCCAAAGAAGAAATCAACCAACCCGCCAAGAGC
>Ga0116217_10000296_pt1 | contig 55429 bp, 53 predicted proteins | sample Sb_taG_6_FD_89697 | JGI IMG/M metagenome (GOLD analysis project Ga0116217, IMG submission 89697) | Peat soil microbial communities from Weissenstadt, Germany - Sb_50d_4_PS metaG | ecosystem: Environmental > Terrestrial > Soil > Wetlands > Peat | place: Germany: Weissenstadt | collected 2010-09-21 | reverse complement strand
TGGTTACCGCTACGGAGACCACAAAGAATTCAGGGGGCTTGAATGTCGAAGAAAGTCGCAGACGTATTGTGGGAGATGCTGGCGAAGGCTGGTGTCAAACGTTGTTACGGAATCGTCGGAGACGCTCTTAATCCTGTAGTGGACGCACTGCGCCGAAATGGCGCAATCGAGTTTGTTCCCGTTCGTCATGAGGAATATGGAGTGTTCGCAGCGGTCGCGGAGGCTTATTTCACGGGTAACCCAGTGGTGGTGTGCGGAACTGCGGGGCCTGGAGTTGTCCATTTGTTCAACGGATTGATGGACGCGCGGAAAGAAGGAGCTCCCATAATCGCGATTGCCGGGGATGTAGAGTCGAGCATTATTGACACATCTGCGCTCGAGGAACTGAATCCGTACAAGTTTTTCGAGGCGGCTTCTCTCTATACCGCACGGCTGGTTAATCCGGAGCAGACGCGCGCCGTCATCAGCACCGCCATCCGCACGGCTGTTCTGGAAAAGGGTCCCACCGTTCTTTCCATACCTGGCGATGTCGCGTCAGCCGATGCTCCGGACCAGCCTGCCGACTTCACCATTGCAGCCCCAGCTATCCTGAGACCTTCCGATACAGACTTCGACAAATTGGTGAGGATGATCGATGAAGCGAAAACGGTGGCGATCTTTGGTGGGGACGGTTGCAGAGAAGGTCGCGACGAAGTGGTTGAACTAGCGTGTAAGCTCAAAGCCCCCGTAGGCTATTCCTTCCGCGGGAAGCAATGGCTGGAGCATGAGAATCCTAACGCCGTTGGCATGACCGGGCTGATGGGTTATGGGGGAGCGTATAACGCACTCCATGAAGCCGACCTCTTGCTCATGCTGGGCACGGATTTTCCGTTCTCAGAATTTCTTCCCGGCGCCAGTGTGAAAAAGGTTCAAATTGACAAGAACCCAAAGCACATCGGCCGCCGTACAGCGCTAGATCTCGGTCTTGTCGGCGATATCAAGTCGACGGTAAGTGCATTGCTTCCAGCCGTGAGTGAAAAGACGGATGGAGAATTTCTAGCGAGGCAGATTGCGCACACGGAATCATTCCACAAACTGCTGCAGCACTATGTCGAGAAGGGGCCGGCGATAAAACCGATACGTCCTGAATTCCTCGCTGCGACGCTCAGCGAGCTCGCTTCAGATGACGCAATGTTTTTTGCGGACACGGGTACGGCCTGTATCTGGCTTGCGAGACATATCTACGGCGGAAAAAACCGCAGGCTCTTTGGCTCATTCTCGTGGGCGTCCATGGCCAACGCTGCACCCAACGCGTTCGGATGTGCTCTGGCATATCCAGGCAGACAGTGCATCGCGTTATCCGGGGACGGAGGCTTCACGATGCTCGGAATGGGCGATCTGCTGACGCAGATAGAACGACGAACTCCCGTGGTTCAAGTCATTCTGAACAACGAAAAGTTCGACTTCGTCCATATCGAACAACAGGAGGCCGGCATTATTCCGTTTGGCGTGGAGTTCAAGAATCCAAATTTCGCTAAGGTTGCTGAGGCGATGGGCGCGAAAGGGATTCGTATCGAGGAACCCGAGGACGTTCGAGAAGGTTTGGCTGAAGCTCTCGCTTACAAGGATGGCCCCGTCGTTGTCGACGCAGTTGTAGATCCCTTGGCGCTTGCCATGCCGTCCCATTCACCTCTCCACACCGTCAAGGGGTTCACCCTCAGTTTCGCCAAGCAAGTGCTGAGCGGAAGGCTGGATACGGTGATCCAGGAGATCGAGCGAAACGTGGGAATCGTCTGAGCGTACTCCGACGGATATCTGAATACTAGTTGCACTCAATCGATGGACGACTACTTCGTGGCAAAGCGTCCATCAACCACGACTACAGGAGCACTACCATGACCGTAAAGAACAAACAGCAAACCGCCGCGCAGTTGTTGATCCGAAGCCTGGTGCAACAGAAGGTAAAATACATATTCGGCATACCGGGGCCGCGGCCGCCTGCCGCTTCTGAATTTGATATGAAGTAAAGTCGTCGCCGATTTGCGCTCTTGAGGGCATTCACATCGATGTCATTTCTATCGATATCGCTGTTTTGCAATCCCAACTCCCGAGTAGTCGGCGATGCCGGAGACTAGTTGCTAACCGGTGAGAGCGCACTTAAGCCACTGCTGGTTCGCTCTTCTTCTCAGCCGTGGGCTCGACGGCACGTCTTTCCCCTGCAACAGCATGATTAAAGTTGAAGTCCGTAGGCGCCACGCCGGTAATGAGCCGCGCCCCACGACTGAAGGTCAAATCCTGGATTGCCCACTGAATGAAAACCAGCACTCGACTTTGAAACTCAACGATGTACATCAGGTGTACGAAAGCCCATACCAGCCATGCTGGCAACCCCCAAAGATGCACGCCGAAAACATTGGCCACCGCGGCCGCCCGTCCAATGACGGCAAGGTTTCCTTTATCGAAGTAGCTGAACGGTGCTGGCTTTGGTTCACCTTTTACTTTTTTCACGATCGCCTTCGCCGCGTAGGCCCCTCCCTGCATCGCTACCTGCGCCACCCCTTGCAGCGGCTTGCCATGTTTGTCGATAGAGAGAGCCATATCTCCGACTACAAAGATGTCAGGAAAATTGGCAATGGTCAGGTCCGGGCTGACTTTGATCCTTCCGCCACGATCCGTTTCAGCACCGGTGCGCTTCGCCAGCATTCTGGTGAGCGGAGATACCGTTACACCCCCAGCCCAAATGACCGTCTTTGTAGACAGCGTTTGCGTAGAACCATTGGCCTGATAGCTTATGCCGTCCTGAGTGACCTCATGCACCCTCGCGCCCATCTTCGTTTTCACCCCAAGTTTCGCGAGTGATAGCACGGCTTTATGCGCCAGGTCTTCGGGAAATGCCATCAGTACACGCGGCGATGCGTCCAACAAAATAATCTGCGCATCCTCGGGATCTATGGAGCGAAAGTCGTGTCTGAGTGTTTGCTGCGCAATCTCGGCAATGGCTCCAGCCAGTTCAACGCCCGTGGGACCTGCTCCCACGATCGTGAACGTAAGCCATGCGCGTCGCAGAGCGGGGTCGGGTAGCCGTTCTGCGACCTCAAATGCGTAGAGAATCTTATGCCGAAGGATGGTCGCTTCTTCCACACTCTTCAGTCCCGGGGCCCATTTCTGCCATTCGTCGTGTCCGTAGTAAGATGTTTGCGAACCGGCAGCCACGATCAAAGAGTCATACTCGAGACTTGCACCGTCGGCGAGCAGCACGCGCTTCGCAACTGGGTCAATGTCCTCTACTTCGCCTAGCAACACACGCGTATTTTTCTGGTGGCTCAAGATGCCGCGTATCGGTGCTGCGATTTCACCAGGCGAGAGCGAACCGGTGGCAACCTGATACAAAAGCGGTTGAAACAAGTGGTAGTTGCGGCGGTCAATCAGGGTTACGTCAACTGGCGCGGATTTCAGAGCCTCCGCCGCCGATAGACCTCCGAAACCGCCGCCTATGATAATGACCTTCGATCGTTCACTCATAATGCTTTTGCACTCCATTTCTTCTGGGCTTCCGGTCGACTATTCCTCGTTCGAAGCAGAACCACAACCGATCTCGGCGCCACCGAATAAGTCAACGCTTGTAGAGGTTCGCCGCGGCCAGGGAAATCGTCAGGACTCGTCAAGGCAGTGTCCACAATTCTCATCCACGCTTGCGGGGTTCCTTCTTGAACCTGGAACTCCAGCTTTTCCCAGTACGCGTTGATCATCACGTAGATGTCATCATCCTCTTGAGAAGCTCCGTGCAAGCAGAACGCCAAAATATGCGAGTCGTGCGAAAGATCAGTTTTGTCGCCGGTTCCGTACCAGCTAACGTCCTCCCGCCAGAAGCGGCTGCGGCTTAGCGAAGGATGACGTTTGCGAAACGCAATCATGTTCTTGAAGAAACGGAAAACGTCCGTATTCGTTCGCAGCCGGCTCCAGTCCAGCCATCCGGTTTGGTTGTCCTGGTTATAAGGATTGTTATTGCCGAATTGAGTGTTCAAGAATTCGTCGCCGGCCCGGAACATTGGGGTTCCGTTCGACAGCATGAGCAGGCAGAAAAAATTCTTGACCTGCTTGCGCCGCAGGGCGAGCACTTCCACAGGCGCGCCTTTGTCGCCTTCGTAACCACAATTCCAACTGTAGTTGGCGTCGGCGCCATCCTGATTGTTGTTGCCATTCGCCCAGTTGTGTTTGTCGTTGTAGGAGACGAGATCGTACAGAGTGAAGCCGTCATGAGAAGTGACAAAGTTCACGCTCTGATAAGCGTGATAAGCTTCAGCCCGGTCGTCGGGGAACAGATCGTCGCTGCCGTAGAGACGGCGCATCAGGTCGGGCACCAATCCCGAATCACCTTTGACGAAACGGCGAACGTCATCCCGAAACCGTCCGTTCCACTGCAGCCAGGTTATGCCGGGGAATCCGCGGCCGAGTTGGTAAGCGGCGGTGTCCCACGGCTCTGCGATCAGCCGTAACTTACCTAACTCAGGATCCGCTGCAATTTCGGCAAAAATTGGGCCATGTCCCCAGTTGAGAGATCCATCCTCGTTGCGGCTGAAGACGGAGGCGAGATCGAAACGGAACCCGTCGATGTGCATCTCGCGTTTCCAATAGCGCAAGCTGTCCATCACCATCTTGCGGACGTGCCCCCTACCGAAGTTCAACGTGTTGCCGGTACCCGAGTAATTTGCATAGGGGTGGGTTGGGTCCGGCGACATCATGTAGTAGCTGGCGCTGTCGAAGCCCTTATAGCTGTAAATTGGACCGCGATGATCCCCTTCGCAGGTGTGGTTGTACACCACATCCAATACGACCCCGATGTCTGCCTGATGGAACGCTTTCACCATGCTTCTGAATTCGAGGTGCTGGCAGTCCGCAACGGTGCTCGCATACTGCGCATGTGGCGCAAAGAAGTTCAAAGGCATGTAGCCCCAGTAGTCGCCTTCTTGAGGATCGCGCTGAAAAATGGGCATCAGCTCAACAACTGTGACCCCAAGCTCTTTTAGATATGGAATTTTTTCGATAAGTCCCGCATACGTCCCGGCACGCGCTGGATCCACACCTGAACTGGGATCTTTCGTGAAGCCCTTTACGTGGAGTTCGTAAATGATAGCGTCCGACTCGTGATGCGGAGAGTAGCTCCCCTGCCAATCGAACATCGGGCGTCGTGCCGTCAGCACGCCCAGCGGGGCTTTGCCAGCATTTGATCCTTCCCTCATTGCCGACTCGCGGTCAAACCCCGGAGGAAAGAACACGCATTTGGCGTATGGGTCGAGGAGAACCTTCTGCGGATCGAAGCTATGAATGTAATAAACCACCTCACCCGAAACCGAGTATCCGTAATAACGAGCCTCGCCGATTTCGCTGAGCGGGATGCGGCAATGCCAGATCCGCCCTGACTTGTTGCGGAGAAAATCGAAACGGTACGCCAGCAGTGGATTGATCAAGTCAGTCGCGGCGTAGAGCAACAGCGTGACACTTTCCGCATGCTCGGCATGCACGGCGAAGTTGAACGCTTGTTCGGCTTCAATCCATGTCGCGCCAAGCGGCAGTGGAGAGCCTTCAGCCTGCTCCCAAGTCGGGCGTCTCACGGGTGTCATGGTCGGCATAGGAGGGACCGGATGTACTTGAACCACAGAGTTCACTTGGCCTCTTTCATTCTGGTTGCGATCAACTTGCCTTCTAGCTCGAAATGACAGCGTTAGTAACGTACTGAGGCAGAAAGATCCGATCATAGTCTTCTGCACTTTGGGTTCCAACTAACATTCGGGGGGATCGATGGTAGTTCTGCAAACTTTATTCTCTGGAGCTGCGAACTGTGGCCCGTGCGAAATGACAGGCATTCGTCACATGCCAATGTTCGCCCAGGAATTCACTAATTACCACAAATTCTAGTCCTGCAAATTCAGAGAGTTGGCTCTGCGCATGAACGGTCGTGGAAGTGCTCAAATCTGTGCGTGGAAGCTGTCGCCATGCGGTCACCAAGTTTCAATTCACTAGCACAGACGGGCTGCGCATCGCCTGTGCGCGATTGCAATGAAGTTCTGAGAAATTTGCTTGGCTGGATATCTGAGCTGCTAGAAAAGCAAAAAGGCTTATCCGATCGCGCCACTCACCAGAATGTGGTGGGCGCTCGGTAGCCTTGTGGAGTACGACAAAAAGTCGAGGAGCACTTGAACACAATGGCAACTTCTCCAGTACCGGCAAATGCGCCCGCGCCTTCACCGGCAACCGCGCCCAAGCTGGTTGAGCCCACACCTTCGCGTCTCAAACCAGCCTGGCAAAAGTATGGAACACCGTTGATCGTCCTCCTTCTGGCGATCGCCGTTATTGTGACCATTACTCGGAATTGGAACGGCTGGGAAGGCGGGCATGTCGAGCAGGTCACGAACGACGCGTACGTTCGGGGGGATCTCACGCCGCTGAGCACAAAAGTTTCTGGCTTGGTTCGCGAAGTCAGCGTCAACGACTATCAACAGGTCCACAAAGGCGATCTACTGGTCCAACTCGATGACGACGATTACAAGGCCCAGGTGGCGCAAGCTGTGGCCGGCATTGAGGCTGCAAAAGCCGCGATTGAAAACAATCGCCGCCAACGCCAACTGCAGGATGCAAAGATTGAACGTGCGATTGCTGGAATCGACCAAGCCAAAGCTGAGATCGCAGCCGCACAAGCAGGGAAAGAGGCCGTGCAGGCGGACGTAACCCGCACGCGTGCGGAGCGGAATCGGCAGGAATCACTCTTGAAGACGAATTCGACGACGCAGCAGAAAGTCGAATCGGCGGTTGCCGATGAAGAACGCTTCTCGGCGCAGTATGCCAGCCGCGATGCTGATCTGGCTCAATCTCACACTCTGCTGCGCAGCAATGAGTCGGCGGCGGAAGCCGAGCGGCGGAGCAAGGCTGTACTCGAGTCGCAGGACATGCAGCTTGTTGCTGACCTTCATGCCAAAGAAGCCGCGCTAGAAGTCGCGCAAGTGAGCCTGGGTTACACACGAATTCTTGCGCCAGCCGACGGCACAGTCGGCGAGCGGCAGGTCCGTCCTGGGCAACTTGTTTCTCCCGGAACGCAGGTCATGACATTCGTCGAGAACATACGGTGGGTTGCAGCAAATTTTCGCGAGACGCAGTTGACCAATATTAAAATCGGCGACCCGGCAGAGATTAGCGTCGATACTTATCCGGGCGAGGTGTTTAAGGGACGAGTATTAGAGATTGCGCCCGCAAGCGGCTCACAATTCGCGTTGCTGCCACCGGACAATGCAACCGGGAACTTCACCAAAGTCGTGCAGCGTGTACCAGTCAAGATCGCGCTCGATGACTCGCCAGTTACGTTGGAATTGCGTCCGGGGCTTTCCGCAGTAGTCACTGTCCGCACACGGCACTGATGGAATGAATGATGGCCTCCTCTACCATTGCGGTACCGGTCAATGCCCCGATCCGATTCGCGCAATCCGCTGCGGCGGCGATGCCGGCTGAGCTCTCGAAGAGTCCGCTGCTCGGGATTCTGGGTGTGATCACCGGCGCCGGCGTAGTCACACTCACCGGACGCATGATTTCGCTCGGTCTCGCCGATCTCAAGGGAGGTCTGGGATTTGGTTTCGATGACGGCTCGTGGATCAGCAGCGCCTACAACATTGCCCTAATGTTCATCGGACCGTTTACCGTATATGTCGGGGCTTTATTGGGACCGCGGCGAATTCTGTTCTTTGCCGCGACTTCGTTCACGTTGATCTGTCTTCTAGCTCCGTTAATCCATAGTTACAGCCTGATGATCGTTGCCATGGTTTTGGCTGGGCTTACCTCAGGCACGTTCTATCCCCTGACGTTGACCTTTGCGCTGCGCAACATTCCACTTCGATTTCTTCCGTACACCATCGCGCTGTATGCAACCTTTGTGGACGGAGCCGTCAACATTGCGCCATCGCTATACGGTTGGTACCGGGAGCACCTTTCATGGCACTGGATGTTTTGGAACTCCGCGGTAATTACGGCGTTCATGATGCTGTGCGTCTACTTCGGAATTCCCAAAGCGGCGGCGGCAAAGAAATCAGGTCCGACTCCAAGCTTTGCCGGTTTTCTGTACTGGAGTGCGGGACTGGCGGCGCTTTACGCGGCCATCGATCAGGGTCAGCGGCTTGACTGGTGGCGTTCCGGCCTTTTCAATGCATTGTTCTTCGGAGGCGCGTTCCTGGTTGTCTGCGCCATCGTGAACCGTCTGCGGATGCCTAATCCTCTGATCGCGGTGCCCTATATTCGGCAGTGGAACACGATCCTGCTGGGTATCGCACTGTTTTCGTTTCGATTCTGTCTGGTGTCGACCATCATCTTGATTCCGCAGTCGTTGGCAGTTCAGGGATTCGTTGCCGATCAGATCGGCCCTGCGATTATTTGGAGCGCTCTCCCGCTGATCTTCATCGCGTTAATTGCCGGGCTCCTGCTGGCAAATAAACTGGATTCCCGCTTCCTCATGGCCTCAGGTTTTGTGGGCATGGCGTTTGCCTGTTATCTGAATGCGAATCTCACCAGCGCCTGGTCGGCCTCGAACTATTACCGGACTGAACTACTCATGGGAGTTGGGCAGGCATTCGCGTTTATTGGCCTGGTCGGAACCATCATTTTGCAGGGAATTTTTTCAGGAGGGTTATCGAAGCCGCAGTGGATTTTGACCTTCTCCGCCTTTTTTCACATTGTACTGCTATTTGGAGGAGAACTGGGTGCCGTTTACATGGGGCACTTCATCGCGCAACGGGAGAAGTTGCACTCGAATCTCCTCGGCCTGCACGTACAGAGCGGAAACTGGATTACGGCTACCAACATCCACCAACTGGCCGCGGGACTGTTCTCGAAATCATCCGGAGTTGCGGCAGCCACAGGGCGGGCAGTTGGCGTCATCAGCGGCCGGGTTCGTCTTCAGGCTTACACGCTGAGCATTAACGATGGGTTTTATCTCGTGGCTTGGGCGTGCGTGGTCATGCTGATGTTAACAGTCCTGCTGCGCAAGTCTCCGCTGAATTATGGCGATCTCACCGCAATTCAGGGACAACTGCACGCCCCTCAGGAAGCGAAACCATGACCGCTCATAAAAATTCGCCAAATCGCGTGTTCTGCCAGTGCGCGACGGCCTTCCTCTCTCTTTTCAGCCTGCTAACATTTGCCTTCGCACAGCAGCCGGAATCGAACGTCCCACGTCGTCTCAATCTTCACGAAGCTGTCGAACTGGCGCTGAAGCACAATCACGTTGTGCGTATCGCGGCTCTTCATGTCGAAGAAGAGCAACACGCCAAAGAAGTTGCCAGAAGCGCGTACTTGCCGACGATTAGGAATGACAGTGAGTTTGCGCACGTCACCGATACACAGTTTATCGGCATTCCCGCAGGCGGCCTAGGCATCGTAGCAAATAGCGCTATTCCGCCGCGACAGTTGATCATCAACCAGGGCGAAAACAACTTCATCGGGAGTGGCACGGGGCTGACCCAACCGCTCACCCAACTGTTCAAAATCAAAGCAGGAAATGACGTAGCACGCGCCGAGCTGAACGCGAGCCGTGAAAAGGCCCGCGGAGTTGAGAACGATGTGGCTCTGAAAGTCCGCGAGCTCTACTACAACATTCTAGTGGTGCAGTCCAAGCACCAGGCTATCGAAGCGAACATTCGCGCCGTCGAAGACCTGCAAAGCGAGCGCGTCCAGCAGGTCAAGTACGGCAGCACACTCGAAGTAGATCTGATCGAGAGCAAAGCCCAGTTACTGCAGGCGAAACAGGAGTTGCTGACGACGGAGCTGCAACTCTCGGATCTGCGATTGAAGTTCAATGATATCGTGGGGGTCCCGCTCAAGACTGATATCGCTCTCGATCCTAATGTTCCAGCGCCCCCCGAAAGCTGCGAGCGCGAGCAGTGCATAAAACTCGCCTTGGACTCCCACCCGGAAATCACCGAGGCGAGGGCTGAGTTAGAGAAAGCTTCCGCCGGCGTGCGCTCGGCCAAGCGCGAGTACATCCCCGATATCGAGGCGTTTGCCCGCTATAGCTACCAGGAAAACGTGCCCTTTCTCGCCCGCAACTTTGGGACCTTTGGCGTCCATTTTGGTTATGACTTGTTCGATGGCGGCAAGAAGCGGGCCACGCTGCGGGAACGTGACGCACAGTTGGCACAAGCCAAAGAAAATTTGGCTCGAATTAGCGACGAAGTCGAAGTACGAGTGCAGGCCGCCTATAACAAGCTGGATCGTACGCAGCAGATGGTCGCGGTTTCTCGCGAACTGCTTGCTACCCGCTCGGAGTGCCGGCGAGTTTCCGCACAGCAGCTGCAACAGGGCACTTATCTACGCTCGCAGGCCGACGCCGCTGCCGCACAAGAGTTCGAGGCCCAGACGCTCCTGCTGCAATCTCAACTCGAATACGCTCAAGCGCAGGACGAGCTGACCAACGCGATCGGAGAAACGGCAAAGTGATTGCACTCGCCAATCAGTAGCACGCGAGGGTATCGCGTGGCTTACGGAGACCGAACAGTCAACGCATGCGCGGCGCTTTCAATTCGAAAGGGGTTGCAGTAGTCGCGGTTGTGGTTCTTCCGCACACACGCGCCTCCGCCCAACAAGACGGTGATGTGCAGCAGCAGCTCCAGGAACTCCACTCGGGATACGGATTGAATAGCGAAGGTGGGCAGCAGGTCGCATTTCAGGCGCCTGGCACAGAAGCAAAATACCGATTGGGAAATGAAGCGGAAACGGACGGGGAGTATATCTTCGTTAACAATTGGCTGAACCCAGAAGAGCACCCTGACCAAGCCTGGGTCAACAGGGAAGTCATGATCGAGGCCAATACCACCAACTCCACTAGCTATGCCGCCTTTCCTCAGACTGTAGTCAATGGCCAGGTTACGTCTGCCGGAAACGACCAGTTTCGATTGCGCGAGGCTTTTGTTCGCGGGGGACACTTTTTAGGCGATAGCCAACCGGATGCGATCTTCTGGGCGGGCGAAAGGTATTACCGGCGCCAGCATATTGAAATCGACGATTTCTACCCGCTCGATCTCAGTGGATACGGTGTAGGCTTTGAGGATGTCAGGCTGGGCAACACGAAGTTGGCGGTATCAGTTCTGGCCGGTGAGCGACCTGATATCGTTCCCGTGATCTGCTACCTGTACATCTTGTACTACGCCTTGAGTGGATCGAAACCAAACAGCGAACGATACGCGACAGCTTAGATAGGTGACTTGGAAGTTGACAATGTTGATTGCAGGCGACATCGGAGGTACGAAAACAGACCTGGCGATCTACTCGCGCGAGTCCGGACCGCACACACCTTTGGCTCAAACCGAGGTCCATAGCGCTGACTATCCCAGCTTGCAGGCAATGGTCACGGAATTTCTCTCTCACGTGAAGATGTCGGTTGATGTCGCGTCATTTGATGTTGCAGGTCCTGTAGTCAATGGTCGAGTGAAAACCACAAACCTGCCCTGGGTCATGGATGAAACTACGCTCGTGGAGGACTTGGATCTGAAAGCCGCTCACCTGATGAACGATCTGGAAGCGGTCGCACGTGCGGTGCCGGCCTTACGCGCCGAGGACATGATCACGATAAACAAAGGAGAGCCGGTTGCGAATGGCCCGATCGCAATCATCGCTCCAGGCACAGGTTTAGGTGAATCCTTTCTGACCTGGGATGGATCACAGTATTTAGCCCACGACTCCGAAGGCGGGCATTCTGATTTTGCTCCCACGGACGAGCGTCAAATCCGTCTGCTGCATTATCTTCTTCCTCGTTTCGGACATGTGGGAGTGGAGCGTGTCTGCTCTGGAATCGGTGCGCCCAATATTTACGAATTTCTACGCGATGAGGAAAACATTCCGGAAGAGCCGGAGATCGCTCAATTGATTGCATCTGCCAAAGATCACACCAAAGCCATTGTGGATGCAGCTGTCGATCCGGGGCATCCAAGCGAATTGTGCCTGGCGACGGTTGATTTGCTCGTCTCCATACTGGCAAGCGAGGCCGGCAATCTTGCACTGAAAGTTCTGGCGACGGGCGGAGTGTACATGGCGGGCGGCATTGCCCTTCATCTCGTGAAACAGCTGCAAAAACCGCAGTTCGTGCAGACTTTCACCAGAAAAGGCCGCTTCAAAAATTTAATGGAGCGGATGCCGATTCACATCATCACCACAAGAGCGGCTCTGGTCGGAGCTGCCACATTCGGACTGCAGAGCCTGAGTAGGCTCAGAAACCGCGAAGAAGCAAAAGCTTCCCTCGAGCCTGTTTAGCTCGCGTGACGAGATGGTAATAGAAGGAATGAAAAGGAGATCAGAATGGCAGCGAACCCTCAACCGCAAGTAAACAAACGAGTGATCAAACAATCCGCGTGGAAAGCACTGACGGCGCACTACAAGGTAGTTTCAAAGCTCCACTTGCGGCAGTTATTCGCAGACGACCCCAAGCGCGGGCAGCGCATGGCAGTGGAGGCTGTGGGTCTATACCTCGACTACTCCAAGAATCGTGTTACTGATGAGACCCTCAAGCTCCTTCTCCAACTTGCCGCAGAGTCCAGTTTGCGAGCACGGATCGACGCCATGTTCAGCGGCGAGAAGATCAACATCACCGAAAAGCGAGCGGTGCTGCACGTGGCTCTGCGTGCTCCGAAAGATGAATCGATCCTTGTTGATGGAAAGAATGTCGTGCCCGAAGTCCACGCTGTACTGGACCGGATGGCTGACTTTTCCAACCGTGTGCGCAGCGGCGAGTGGAAGGGACACACCGGCAAACGCATTCGGAATGTCATAAACATCGGCATCGGCGGCTCCGACCTTGGTCCGGTCATGGCGTACGAGGCGCTCAAGCACTACTCCGAACGCTCGATGACCTTTCGGTTTGTTTCGAATGTGGATGGAACGGACTTCGCCGAGGCGGTCCAAAATCTCGATCCAGAGGAGACGCTATTCATCGTCTCATCAAAAACTTTCACCACGCTAGAAACCATGACTAATGCTCAGACCGCGCGTGCCTGGGGGATTGCGGGATTCGGAGGCGATGAAGAGTCAGTGGCAAAGCACTTTGTCGCGGTTTCGACCAATGCAGCCGAGGTTTCGAAGTTCGGTATCGACACCGCAAATATGTTCGGCTTCTGGGATTGGGTTGGCGGACGCTATTCCATGGATTCGGCGATCGGGCTTTCGACAATGATCGCTATCGGTCCGGAAAATTTCCGCGCTATGCTGAACGGCTTCCACGAAATGGATGAGCACTTCCGCACGGCTCCATTTGAGGCCAATCTGCCGGTTCTGATGGGACTCATGGCCGTCTGGAACAACGACTTTCTCGGCGCGGAGACGGTCGCTGTATTGCCTTACGAACAGTACCTGAAACGCTTTCCCGCCTATTTGCAGCAACTGACGATGGAAAGCAACGGCAAGCATGTCACGCTCAAGGGGAAACCAGTCAACAAAGACACAGGTCCCATCTACTGGGGTGAACCCGGGACCAACGGTCAACACTCTTTCTATCAGCTGATTCATCAAGGCACGCGCCTCATTCCCTGCGACTTCATCGGATTTGCGAAAGCCTTAAATCCGCTGGGCCGCCATCATGACATGCTGCTCGCCAATGTTTTTGCTCAAACTGAAGCGCTGGCATTTGGTAAGACGCCAGAGCAAGTGAAAGCGGAGGGCACTCCGGACTGGCTTGTGCCGCATCGGGTCTTTGAAGGCAATCGTCCGTCGAACACCATTCTGGCTGAACAGCTCGATCCCGAAACACTCGGCAAGCTTATTGCGCTTTACGAGCATTCGGTCTTTACGCAAGGTGTCCTTTGGAACATCGATTCGTTCGATCAATGGGGTGTGGAGCTAGGCAAGGTCCTTGCGCAGCGCATCATTCCAGAACTAGAGAACCCGGCCGAGCCTGTGCTGAATCACGACAGCTCAACCAATACGCTAATCCGGCGTTACCGCAAGCTTAAGGAGCAGCAATGACGGCAATTGGAACTCTCAGGAACACGAGCATAGATACGCTACGCGATGTTTTGACAGGGTTGGAAAAAGAAGGCGCAGCCCTCGGCCATTTCAATGTCGCTGACCACGTCTTGTTGAAGGCGGTGATCGCAGCCGCAGCTGAGACCAAACTTCCGGTATTCGTCGGCGCTTCCGAAGGAGAGCGGGAGTTCTTTGGTGTACGTCAGCTTGCCACTCTGGTGAAAAGCCTGCGCCAGGAGTCCGATCAGCCAGTCTTTCTCAACGCGGACCATACACATTCACTAGAGAAGGCCATGGAGGCGGCGAATGCGGGATTTGATGCCGTGGGAATTGATTTTTCCGCGTTGCCCATCGAAGAGAATGTGGCTCGTACCAAGGAAGCGGTTCAAGCGATCAAGGCAGTCAACCCCGCAATCCTGGCGGAAGGGGAAATAGGCAACATAGGGACCGGCTCCGAAATCCACCAAACCGCTCAGGGCGACCCCAGGACGCTCACCAAACCTGAGGAAGCGCGACAATTCGTCGAGGCAACTGGGATTGACATCCTCGCTCCGGCGGTTGGCAACATGCACGGCATGCTTAAGAGCATGGTGCAGGGCAAAGCGAAGAAGCACCTGGATCTCGAAAGAATTGCCCAAATCAAGCAGGCGGCCGGGGTCTTTCTCACTCTACACGGCGGGTCAGGGACCGATGATGAACACTTTCGCAAGGCAATCGCTTGGGGAATCAACATCATCCACATCAATACCGAACTGCGGGTTGCATGGAGGCGATCGTTGGGAGAAAGCCTGGCACGAGACCTCGACGAAGTCGTGCCGTACAGGATTCTGCGGCCGGTCGTAGATTCTGTGAAGCAGGTTGTGAGTTCGCGCTTAAGGCTGTTCCATGGTGAGCCGGTCAGGCCTGGCGCGGTCGGAAGCGTTGCGTGAGCAGTCTTCAGATTGCCCGCCGTTATCGCGAATACGTGAACATTTTTGAAAAAGCACGAACGGAAGCTCCCGCAATTGTGAGCTAGAGAGAAATCTCGCAAGATGCAAAACCATGTCGTCAAACTCGCTCCGTCGATTCTTGCTGCCGACTTTGCTCGTCTGGGTGAGCAAGTCGCTGAGGCCGAACGGGCGGGGGCTGGCCGGATTCATGTGGATGTTATGGACGGACACTTCGTGCCCAACATCGCCATCGGAGCGCCAATTGTGCAGTCGCTCCGCCGCGTCACGCATTTGCCGGTGGAAACGCACTTGATGATTTCCGATCCGGACTTTTTCATGGACGAGTTTGCCGAGGCCGGCTCGACCTCATTTCTTGTTCATTGGGAAGGGAACAACAATTTGCACCGCACGGTGCAGCGTATTAAGGCGCTTGGAAAACGCGCTGGAGTGGCAATCAACCCCGCTACTCCTGCGTCGGTTCTGGAAGAAATTCTCCCAGATCTCGACCAGGTGCTGGTCATGACTGTGAATCCGGGCTTCGGGCATCAACACTTTTTGCAATCAACTTTGCCCAAAATCGGGCGGGTCGCGCAAATGATCGAGCAGGTCAATCCTGACTGTGATTTGGGCGTGGACGGAGGAATTGATGAGGCGACGGCTCCAATGGTAGTCGCAGCAGGAGCCAATGTGTTGGTCGCGGGTACGTCAATATTTGGCACTGACAAAAGCGTTACGGCCGCAATGGAATCGTTGCGTAACGCGGTGACGCAGGTAGCGCAGTGAATTAAACACAAACTTCAGAAGAGGAGAACTTATGCAACTCGGAATGATAGGACTCGGCAGAATGGGCGCCAACATGGTGCGACGGCTAATAAAGAAAGGACACAGCTGCGTTGTGTTCGACAGGTCGCCACAAGCGGTGGCGGGGCTGGTCAAAGACCACGCGATCGGGGCAGATTCTTTGATCGATCTGGTGAGGAAACTGGAAACACCACGCGCAGTGTGGTTGATGGTTCCTGCGGCGGTCGTCGACCAAACCATCGCTGACTTATTGCCGCATCTCGAAGCAGGGGACATCCTCATCGATGGCGGAAACTCCTACTATGTCGACGACATAAAGCGCGCAAAGGACCTCGCGTCCAAAAAGATTCACTACGTGGACGTGGGCACCAGTGGCGGCGTGTGGGGTCTCGAACGTGGCTACTGCATGATGATCGGCGGCGAGAAGGATGTCGTCCAGCACCTCGATCCTATTTTCTCAACGCTTGCTCCGGGTATCGGCGACATATCGCGCACTCCGGGTCGCGAGAAACTCGATGGCACCGCTGAGCAAGGGTACCTGCACTGTGGCCCCAATGGCGGCGGCCACTTCGTCAAGATGGTCCACAACGGAATCGAGTACGGAATCATGGCGGCCTATGCGGAAGGCCTGTCCGTGTTGCGCTCGGCTAATGTTGGCAAGCAACAGCACGGCGCTGATGCCGAAACAACCCCGCTACGCGACCCGGAACACTACCAGTACGACTTCAAACTGCGAGATGTCGCGGAAGTGTGGCGCCGCGGCAGCGTCATCGCATCGTGGCTGCTCGATCTCACAGCAACTGCTTTGGTTCAAGATCCCGTGCTTTCGAAGTTCGCGGGCCGGGTCTCCGATTCCGGTGAAGGCCGCTGGACGATCAAAGCCGCAATCGATGAAGCGGTTCCGACTCCGGTGCTCACCGCCTCGCTTTACGAACGTTTCAGCTCACGCGGCGAAGCCGACTACGCCGATAAGCTACTGTCCGCGATGCGTTTCGAATTCGGCGGACATTTGGAAAAGCCGAAAGAAAAATCTGAGGCTGCATAAAGGAGAGATATTTATGAACAATTTCCACTCGGACGCACTCGTTTTTTTCGGCGCCACCGGCGACCTCGCGTACAAAAAGATTTTCCCGTCCTTGCAGGCGATGGTGAAACGAGGACACCTCAACGTCCCCGTAGTCGGCGTGGCCAAAGCTGGATGGAATCTCGATCACCTTCGCGCTCGCGCAAAAGACAGCCTGGAGAAACATGGCGGGCTCGATCCCGCCGCTTTCGAAAAGCTCGTCGGCCTTTTGCGGTATGTGGACGGCGACTATCAGGATCCATCAACCTTCACTGCGCTTCGGAAGGAGCTCAAAGACGCGAAACGCCCAGCGCATTACCTGGCAATTCCGCCTGTGCTGTTTGAAACCGTGGTCGAGCACCTGTCCGCTTCGAACTGCGGGCGGGGCGCGCGAGTCATCGTAGAGAAACCATTCGGGCATGACCTCGCGTCGGCGCAGGAACTGAACAAGGTTCTGCTTGGGACCTTCGACGAGGCTGATATCTTCCGTATTGACCATTATCTTGGCAAGCGAGCAGTCAACAACGTGTTGGCGTTCCGCTTCGCCAACACTTTTGTGGAATCTTTTTGGAACCGCAACTACGTCGAGAGCGTCGAGATCACGATGGCAGAGGACTTCGGGGTACAGGGCCGCGGGGCATTTTACGATCAGACTGGAACTATCCGGGATGTAGTCCAGAATCATCTATTCCAGATCTTGTCGAATCTGGCGATGGAGCCGCCCGTCCGCACCGACAGCGAGTCAGTCCGCGACGAAAAAGCCAAAGTATTGCGAGCGATTCCACCTATCGAGGAGAAGAACCTGGTGCGCGGCCAGTTCCGCGGCTACCGCGATGAAAACGGGGTTGGGAAGGACTCGCAGACCGAAACCTTCGCCGCAGTAAAGCTGGAAGTCAATTCCTGGCGCTGGAAAGGCGTGCCTTTCTATATTCGCGCCGGCAAGTGTTTGCCGACGACTTGTACCGAAATTTTCGCCAAGTTTCACAGGCCACCGACAATAATTCCAGACAGCGAGTTGGTAGAAAACCATTTGCGGCTGCGGTTGAGTCCGGAGATCACGATCGCCATGGGAATGATGAACCTGGCCCCTAACGCAGAGGGACTCGCGCTTCAGAGCGGCGAGATGATGGCCAACCACTCTCCACGCGCCGATGAGATGGACGCATACGAGCGTGTGCTCGGAGCGGCTATGGATGGGGATAGTACGTTGTTTGCTCGCGAAGACTATGTCGAAGAGGCATGGCGCATTGTTGAACCGGTCCTGAAAAAGAACACTCCGGTTTATCAGTACGCCCCCAACACTTGGGGCCCGCAGGAGGTCGAGCGTGTGACTCCACCGGGAGGCTGGAGCAACCCCGGCGAACAAAAACCATTCGCGGTCGCAAGTGAGGCAGCCTGATGAAGATCCAAGTCTATGCCGATACCGACGCCGTCGCACTCGTAGCTGCGGAGCTCATCGCTAAAGAAGCGCGAGATGCGGTTGCCACTCGCGGCAAATTTGTCATTGCGGTGAGTGGGGGCAAAACCCCGTGGATCATGCTTCGCGATCTCGCGCAGGAAGATGTGCCGTGGAAGGGCGTGCATGTCGTCCAGGTGGACGAAAGAGTCGCACCCGAAGGCGATCCCGACAGAAATCTCACTCATCTGCGCGAAAGTTTGCTAGAGCATGCACCTTTACGCCCCGAGCAGATCCATGCCATGCCCGTAGAGGCTACGGATCTGCAGGCGGCTTGCATGCGATATGCACTGACTCTGAGCGAAATCGCAGGCTCGCCACCTGTGCTCGACCTTGCACACCTCGGACTCGGGCCCGACGGCCATACAGCTTCGCTGGTTCCGGGAGATCCGGTCCTCAACGTGAAAGATGCGGACGTTGCACTCACGGGAATCTACCAGGGACGGAGGCGCATGACGCTGACGTATCCGATTATCAATCGCTCCCGTCGCGTGCTGTGGCTAGCGACCGGAGGAGAAAAAGCTGGAATGCTTGCTCGCCTGCAAGCCGGAGACGTTTCCATTCCAGCCGGCCGCGTTAGCAGGGATCGTGCCGTGATTTTGGCGGATCGCGCCGCCGCAGGCCAAGTTGTTAAGGAATCGAAGGTAGGGTCGCTTGAGAGAACGTGGTTGATCTGAAGTGAAGCCGCCTGATGATTAAGGAGAGCACATGCGCATTGGAATCGCCGCCGATCACGGCGGGTTTGGATTGAAAGAGGACCTTCGCAGCCGCCTTACTGCAGCGGGTCATGACGTTGTTGACTTCGGTGCAAATCGGCTCCAGCCAGGTGACGACTACCCGGATTTCGTTACTACGTTGGCGCGGGCAGTGGCGTCAGGCATGGTAGAGCGCGGGGTTGCTGTTTGCGGAAGCGGGGTGGGTGCTTCAGTCTGCGCCAACAAAGTTCGGGGAGTCCGTGCCGCTCTGATCAATGATCACTTCTCGGCTCGGCAAGGGGTCGAGGACGATCACATGAACATTATTTGTCTCGGTGGCCGGGTCATGGGGACCATGGTGGCTTGGGACCTTGTCGAAACTTTTCTGGCAGCTGAGTTCAGCCAGGCCGAACGCCACCTGAGACGTCTGAGCAAAGTCGCTGCACTCGAAAAGAAGGCCGCGCGCGAGGTCGGAGCCGAGGCTTCGGCAATTCCGGCGTAGCTGCCGAGAGACCGAATTTGAATACTTACCACGGAGGAAGTCATGAGTACCGCAATAGCTCCAGTTGAGAATCTGAGCGCCGCACAACTCGATCAGTTGTGCATTAACACCATTCGCACGCTCTCCATCGATGCCGTGCAGCAGGCCAACTCCGGGCACCCCGGAACGCCAATGGCGCTCGCGCCGCTCGTCTATACGATATGGAATCGTGTCCTCAAATTCGATCCGCAGGACCCGATCTGGCCCAATCGCGATCGCTTCGTGCTGTCGAATGGTCATGCCTCGATGTTGCTCTGGTCTGCTCTGCATCTCACCGGCGTTCAAGCCGTGAATGCCGACTACGAAACATTGGGGCAACCTTCGGTCACGCTCGACGATATCCGCCACTTCCGCCAACTCAACAGCAAGGCTCCCGGGCATCCTGAATACCACTGGGTCTCGGGGGTTGAGACAACGACTGGCCCGCTGGGGTCGGGTGTGGCAACGAGCGTTGGCATGGCAATCGCGGAGAAATGGCTCGCCCATCGCTACAATCGGCCGGGCTTCGAGATTTTCAACTACAACATGTATACGGTATGTGGTGACGGGTGTCTGATGGAAGGTGTTGCATCCGAGGCTGCATCACTGGCCGGACATCTCGGGCTCGACAATCTGTGCTGGATTTACGACAACAATCACATCACGATCGAAGGCAACACGCGCATTGCGTTCACCGAAGACGTTCAGACACGATTCATTGCGTATGGATGGAATGTCCTGCGAGTCGGCGATGCGAACGACATCGATCGCATCGAACAAGCGCTCGAGGTCTTTCGCAAGACGAAAGGCCGCCCCACATTCATTGTTCTCGACAGTCATATCGGATACGGTTCACCGCATAAGCAGGACACTTCCGCGGCGCATGGCGAACCGCTCGGAGAAGACGAAGTTCGGTTGTGCAAGAGGGCCTATGGATTTCCCGAAGATAAAAAGTTCTTTGTCCCCGACGGCGTGTACGACCACTTTACAGCCGGCATCGGCAAACGTGGCGCGGAAGACCGAAAGAAGTGGGCGGAACTTGTTGGGTCGTACCGCACTCAATATCCAGACCTCGCAGTCGAAGTTGAGCTGATGCAGAAGCGTGAGCTTCCGACGGGATGGGACCGCAACCTTCCCGTGTTCCCTGCCGACGCAAAGGGTATCGCTGGTCGCGATGCTTCAGGAAAAGTGCTCAACGTGCTTGCACAAAATATTCCGTGGTTCCTCGGCGGATCTGCGGATCTTGGTCCGTCCAACAAAACCCTCTTCACCTATCCAGGGGCAGGAGATTTCCAGGCCGACACTCCGGAGGGAAAAACCCTGCACTTCGGCCTCCGCGAGCACGCGATGGCTGCAATCGTCAACGGACTCTCTTTATCGAAGCTGCGAGCATTTGGCGCGACTTTCTTCGTATTCAGTGACTATGCGCGTCCGGCGATTCGTTTGGCCGCCCTCATGGAACTGCCCGGTATTTTTGTTTTCACGCATGACGCCATGGGCGATGGCGAGGATGGTCCCACCCACCAGCCGATCGAGCACCTCGTATCGCTGCGTGCGATACCGGGGCTGATCACTCTGCGTCCGGGAGATGCCAACGAAGTAGTCGAGGCATACCGCTTCATCATGCAGTTGCGGCACCAGCCCGCGGTGCTCGCGTTGTCGCGTCAGCCTTTACCGACACTCGATCGCAAAAAGTATGCTCCGGCTTCGGGCGTCGCGCACGGAGCCTATGTCCTCGCAGACGCTCCCGGCGGAAATCCGGAAGTGATCATCATCGCTTCTGGCAGCGAGCTTAGCCTTGCCATCGCTGCCCACGAGACTTTGCTCGCGGAAGGCATTCGCTCGCGCGTAGTGTCCATGCCCTCGTGGGAAATTTTCGAGCACCAGTCGCAGGCATACCGCGATAGCGTTCTGCCGCCCAACGTGAAAGCTCGGGTAGCGGTGGAACAAGGCTCAATTTTGGGATGGGATCGATATGTTGGCAATTCTGGCCGCGTTATCGGCATGAATACCTTTGGCGCTTCCGCTCCATTGAAGGAGCTGCAAAAAAAGTTTGGATTCGAGCCGAACCAGGTTGTCATGGCCGCCAAGGAGCAGTTAAAGAACGGCTGATTGAGAAAGACCTCCGACAGACGACTTGCAGCGTGCTAGTAGGGCGGACATTCCTGTCCGCCAAGTCGCGGGCAGTAATAGCCGCGCTACACAGTCAGCGGAACTGAGAAACTGCTCCCACGATTCCGCCTCAAGGGTGATCAGACAGACCTCTTGCTTATTCTGGCTTGCATATAACCGTTTTTCGATAAGCGAAAGCATGACGAGCCGTCTCCACCGGAAGCGTCTTTCTTTTGCCCGGAGAAACCGACACGTCGAGATAGATCGGATCGACAGCAACTCCAATTACCGGACCCGTCTTTCCCTAGAAACTTCCGCAGACAATTCGCACGCGGGTGCTGTCGTCATCGGTGATTTCAGGGATCTCAGCAGCCTTTAACTTCCTGGCAACGTCGCGCGGTCATTTTGAGCGATGACGGAAGATTGCCCCATAACTGAAATCCGTGCATCCGTCCGGCATGATCACCCTTTGGCATCTCCTGGTGAATGATGCCGCTGCCGGCCCGTCATCCACTGCACATCGCCGGAAGAGATGACGCCGCTGTTCCCGATGCTGTCGCCATGCTCGACAGTTCCGGCAAGCACGTAGGTGATGGTCTCGATTCACCGGTGAGGATGCCAGGGAAATCCCGCCAGATAGTCCGCGGGCACATCATTGCGGAAATCGTCCAGCAGGAGGAACGGGTCGAACTCTTTTGTATTTCCGAAACCGAATGCGCGGCGGAGGTGCACGCCCGCACCCTCGAGAGTCGGTTTCGATTTGATAAGCCGTTTAACAGGCCGGATTGACATATTGAACTCCAGTGCAAAGTGTCTATGCTTTCCCGCATAGAGGCCTGACGGTGGCCGCTAGCGGAGTTGCAGTGTCAGAGGTGGAAGGACTCGGTGTAGGGCTCGACCGGATAGCCCTTCGCTTTCCACGCCTCCAATCCACCTTTGAGGAATTTGATCCGTAAGAATTTCAGGGCCTGGGCTCGGCGCAAAAGTTTTCGACTGGTTTCATCGCTGGGGCAAGTACAGTAAACGATCGAGTCTTTCTCTTTCGGGATGAGCGACGGGTTCTCAAGCACTTCTTTTGGGGGAATCCTCTTTGCACCAGGGATCATTACAGAATAGGCTAACAAGTCGAGCGGCTGGCGAACATCAAACAGAAGGACCTGTTGATTTGTAGCTAGCAATGTGTGCAGTGTCTCCGGTGTGATGCTGTGCTGCTCTATCTCACGCTGGTCTGTTGTGCGTTTGATCCAAGTTGCGATCAGCAGGCACGTCAGCAAGAGACAAATCGCGGTCAGGATCAGTGTCACCTCGTGTTCCTCCTACGCACTCTCTAATACCAGATTCCGCAGGGATGTGAAAAGATTCCCCGCGCGGCGTATCAGCATTATTCCAACTCACGGGCGATTGGACATAACCGAATCAGCGAAGAGTTGCCGACGTTCCGCCGAGAATCGTCTTTGCAAGCTAAATGGTGCGTCAGGTCGGCACTGGGGCAAAGATTTCTTCTCTCGCGATCTGCGATCTTCCATCAGGACAACGTTACGTGCTGCACCCAATGCCCTAGTCGGCCGTTCAATGCACATGCTCGCCAGCGAATAGTTGAATTTCGCTCCACAGTCACAACACACCTTATAAGTTTGGCCGTCGATAGTGAAAACGCGGCTCAGGTGGCCATGGTGGCAACCAAACAGGAAATCGAAGATGACTACCAGCGCTTGCATAAGTGCTCCTTTGTCTTACCTGCGTTCCTTGGCCTGGCCTCTCGACATCAGGCTGCTCGGCCACCCGTCAGCATTTCCAGGGCACATACCGTCATCCAGAAACCGAGGTTTCCGTGAGCCATGAATTCCTGCAGGACGTACAAGGTGCGTTCGTTCTCGCGCTTGCAGCTGCGCCGCTTCGAGTAATGGCACACCGGATTGGGGTTTCGCCATACGATTTTCAAGGTAGTCATTGTCTTTTCCTCCGCATTCGATCCCAAGCCTCGCTTGCTCAGTTCGATCGCTGAGCAATACTCTTGCAAATCGCTGCCGGGAACGCATCACGAGATGCAGTGTTTTTTTGCTACCACGGGAGGCTTGCGGAGACGTACCACATTCGGGGTAGTGGCTCGGGCCCTCGTACTAACGGACCACGCTGAGATCGTGGGCAGAGCGTGCCCCGCGTGCGCTCCTCAAGCGCAAAAATGTTGTGGTATTTGGGAGTATTTCCGTGATCCGAACTTACAGTTGAATAATGCCGCGCCGCGCGGCGATCGCGACGGCCTGCGTGCAAACGAGGTGCACTTGCCCGCCGAATTCCAGGCGGCGCTCTATAAGAACTTGATCAAGCAGCTCGACAAGAAGGGCGGCTTTGGGCACGTTTATCGTGACGGCGACCGCAATGCCGCCAACATTTCGGACCTTGTGGTTCTGAGCAGTACGGTTCGCGGCTTCAAGCAGGGTAGTGAGAAGAAACACCAGGTCACTACGGTCGCCGGCGCAACCTCAATCACCATCCACTGCCAGTTCACCGACAGCCGAGGCAAGGTGTCGCTGGAGCGCGATATCAAGGGCAAAGTGCGGTTCTTCGGGGAAAACGTGAAGGCGACCAATGACTTTGCCAAGAAGGCCTCAACTGTGGCACAGGAAAACTTCTCTACGACCTAGTGGCTCCGGGCTCAGCGGCTGAGTTGGATACTTGGCGGGGCATCCTTTGAGTTCACTCCGTACCAATGGCGGATTGTGCCAACACTTTGACAGAAGTCAGCGCTTGGGCCGCCGAGGCGCGGCGCCCTGTGCATCGAGCCACGTAGCGCGCTTATTTTCAGCAGATTAGCGGTTTTACCTACTTGCCCAGTCTTGGCAGCTGGTTTGCGATTGAATGGAGCAGCGTTGCAGGAAGAAAACCACAGGGGCCACTTAGCCCTTTCAAATGTTGTGCGAGGTGATTGCGATGGCGACTACCGCAGAATTCCGTATCGACGTAGCGATCCATGACCTGCTGATGAAATCCGCCGAGCGTCCACCCGCGCCCGCGGAAGCAAAGGGGCTAACGCTCCCCGAGGCTGTTTTCCCGCAGCATCCGGAACGCCTCAGAGATCCCGGTCCCGAGACTCCACCGGAGAAGCGCAAGTGGGGGGCAAAGGACGTCTACCGCTATTCACGCGGATGGTTAGCTCCTTACATCCGGTCGCGGGTTCTGCCTGGCGAGTTCCACCCCATCACGGCCTACTTGTTTGTCGAATACAAGTGCAATCTCGATTGCTGGTATTGCTGGTCGTACAACAACAAGGTCAAGGGCATGACCGAAGATGTCGCCCGTCGTTCGATCGACTGGCTGCACGACAAGGGCTGCCGCGTGCTCGCGCTGATGGGTGGCGAGCCGCTGCTGCGGCCTGAGTTCGTGCATAAGGTTGTTTACTACGCGGCGAAAAAAGGCTTCTGGGTTTATATCGCGACCAACGGGCGTTTGCTGCGGCCCGACTTCGCAGACCGCCTGGGCGATGCCGGCGTGTCAGTATTCAACTTCGCACTGGACTCGTGGGATCTGCAACCGAGTCTGCCGAAAGCATTGGTTCCCGCACAGAAGAATCTGGAACATATTTTGCGCAAGCAATACGTTGACGGCTACCTCGTCTTTTTCAACATCAACATCTGCCGCAACAACCTGGAAGACGTCCGCAAGCTGACCGAATACGCTCACGACCATCGCATAGCCACCGATTATCACATCAATGAGACTCCGATGCTGCAACAGGACGACCACTTCAAGCATCTTTACGACAACCCCACTTACATCCGCCCGGAAGACTGGCGCGAAGTGGACGCTCTGGTCGATTGGCTGATCGAGAAGAACAAAGCGGGCTATCAGATGGTGAACTCGGTGCAACGACTGCAGGAGATCAAGGCCTTTGTACGCATGTCGTCCGGGCTCGACCTGAGGGAATGCGGCTGGAACGGCGATGGTACAAGCGGAAACGGACACCAGGCGGAACTGCTCGCCTCGATGCCCGGCATTGTCCAGGAAGCAGACGGCGGGTTGCACTTTGCGGAGTGGAACTGCCGCGCCGGTCAAAACAATGTCATCATTCGCACCGACGGCACGGTTGCTCCTTGTTTCCCAATGTATGCGTCACCCTTCGACTGGGGAAATATCGATCAACCAAACTTCGATCAGGAGCAGCTGTCGGACATGAAGTCAACCTGCCAGCGCCACTGCTTCTCAACGCTGAACCATAATCTGGCGTACTGCTATAACGATGCCCGGGTGATCAAGTGGCTCTGGTCTAACGCCAGGAACAGATTCCAGGGTGGGGTGCGCAGCTTCGAAGATTGAGATTCGATTGAAACAGGAGAATCGAACGTTAGGGGAGGGGAAATGCCAATGACGATCTCAAAGATTAGACTTTTTCTCGTTTCCGCCACATTGGCCGCAATGACGGTGCTCGCGGTGGGTGCCAAAGCGCAACTTACTCAGGAAAGCGAAGAGGATGTCGCAGGTCCGCTCCAGCCTTTGCGACCCGGCGTGACTGAAAACCGGATTTTCGCCGAATTGCTCGCCCACAACGAGCTTCGCAGCGCAGCGCTACTCGATTACTCCGCGCTCAGAACCTATCAGGTGATCGACTTGAAAGGGAAAGTGCATGCGCAGGAGATTGGGCGTATGGAGTATCGTGCACCCGATAAGAAGACATTTGTAGTTACCTCCGAAGCGGGGTCGGGGCTGATTCGTCGTTTGGCGCTGACCCCTCTCATTGCCAGCGAGATCGAAGCCGCGGCTGGTAAGGAGCATCACGATAGCGCCATCACCGCGGCAAACTACACCTTCGTCTTGCTCGGGGAGCAACAGGTGGGACCCTACCACTGTTTCGTCGCGCAGGCCACTCCCAAGAGGAGAGACAAGTATCTGTTTGAAGGCAAAATATGGATTGACGCTGAGGACTATGCTGTCGTCCGGATCGAAGGCCATCCTGCAAAAAAACTTTCTTTCTGGATCGAGCGGGCCGACATCGTGCGGCAGTATCAGAAGATAGATGGCTTCTGGCTTCCAGAAAAAGATCAGACGTTGGTCCAGGTCCGACTTTATGGCAAGAAGGTTCTAACTATCGACCACCAAAGTTATGTCGTGAACGCCGCCCAGAACGAAGAGGCAGCGACACCTACCCAGGAGGCTCGTGCACGGGCCGTGGTTGGCGACAATTAGTGCGGTTCGCCACTCCTTGACCGAGGAACAGGAGTGCAAGATCCCGATTTACTGTTAGAGATACCGCGACCGTCATCCGTCACGCCCGACCTATCCGGCTCTGAGCGTGTGGCGTTTCGCTGATCGGATGCGGATTCAAGATTTCGGGACCGGACAACATTCTGTTGGCCAGCTGTGCCTCCGCCCATTCCCAACTCGCCGAATCATCCGCCGTTTCTCGTGCCCGCAAATATAACTCTCGCCTCAGCGTAGTGGATGTGCTCGACGATGGAGGCGGGCGTATTCGCACAAGTGTCCCAGCTCAAATTGTCTGAACACGAGGTAAAGAACACTACTCTCGATGCGGGGCTGACGGTTCCTGCGCGAATGCCAGTCGACATTCGTGCGCAAAGTGATCTGATTCTCCAAGTAGCTGATCAGACCGACGCCGACTTGATCGTACTTGCTGTCCCAGCGACTCACAGGTTTAGCGATCGTACGAGGCCGGTGCCAATGACGCTGCGTCCAAAGTATTCATCTATGAAACGATCCCGCACGTCACTGTGGGCGGACTCGAATCCCTAATTTGCGGATCCGATAAGCCAGGGTGGTCCGTTTCATCCCGAGCCGGATAGCTGCGCCGTTAGGTCCCCCGGTCACCCAATTCGATTCCCGCAGGGCGCGCAGCACGTGCTCGCGTTCCATCTCTTCCAGAGTGCTTAAGCTCACAGATGACCCCGGCGTAGCCTGCTGCTTCAGTTCTTCGAGCGGAGCGCGGAGGCTGGTTCCAGGTGAGAGAATCACCGCCCGCTCAACGAAGTTCTGCAACTCGCGAACATTTCCTGGCCAGGGATAATTAGCGAAAACTTCCATGGTACTGGCCGGAATCGTTTCGATCCGCCGGTTCATTCGCTGCGCATACTTGTTCACAAAGTGGCGGACGATGAGCGGTATGTCCTCGCGACGCTCGCGCAAGGGAGGAACCACCAGCGGGAACACATGTAGCCGGTAGTACAAGTCGCTGCGGAACGTTCCTTCTTCGACCATCTCCTTTAGATCCCGATGACTAGCCGCAATCACTCGCACATCCACCTGCTGGGTGCGTATGCTGCCCAGCCTCTCAAACTCATGCTCCTGCAGGACTCGCAGCAGCTTCGCTTGCAGTTCGAGCGGAATATCCCCGACTTCGTCCAGAAACAGGGTTCCCTTGTCTGCCAGCTCGAACCGGCCCGGCTTTCGCATGACGGCGCCGGTAAAGGCACCCTTCTCGTGCCCGAACAGCTCGCTCTCCAGCAAGCCGGAGGGAATAGCCGCGCAGTTCACCTTGATGAATGGCCGATCACGCCGGGCGCTTCGATTGTGAATGGCCTGGGCGACGAGCTCTTTCCCGGTGCCCGTCTCTCCCTGAATCAACACGCCAGAGTCGGTTGGAGCCACCACGTCCACCTGCTGCAACACGCGTTGCAGAGCCGAGCTTCTGCCAACGATGTTTTCAAAAACGGGATCGCTGCCCCGTTGATCCTCAACATAGGGCTCGTTCTCCACGCCAGATTCACCCTTCAGTTTCTGCAATTCCGCATGAAGCAGGCTATTCGCCAGGCCGAACGCCACTTGGTCCGCTGCCAGCAACAACAACCGAGTGTCTTGTTCGGAGTAGTTGTGAGGCTGCGAGCTGGCTATGCTGAGTACTCCAACACTGCCGTGAGCCGTGCACAGCGGCAGACGGCAAAGCGAGCGATATCCAACTGCCAAAGCGTTCTGCGCCTCTTTTCGCACCGCCAATCTATCGTCCTGTTGCCAGTCCGAAATCCACAACGGCTTCTGCTGCTGGTAGACCGACCACACTGTGGTCTCCTCAATGGGAAGATCCAGAGGTGTGAGCTGCTCCACACCGAACGACTTCCAGTGAGCGCCATTATCGCCTTCGTTGAAGATGACAACGTTCACAAAATCACAGGGGAACAACGGCCGAAAGAGTGCAACAAGGCTGTGGGATGAAACTTCGGGCGTCATCGATGCAGTCAATCGGGAGAGGTGCGACAGCCCTTCATACCGCGCTGCCAACATGTGCGATCCTGCCAAAGATTGCTCGAAATGCAGCTGCGGCAGCGTGTGTACAAAAGGTGTTTCCGACGTCAGACCAAATTCAACTGCGCTCATGGCTAACTCCTTTGTTCAACACCACGATAATGAATCGGAACCGATCTGCGCACAACCCTAAATCGAGGTCTTTTGTTTTACGCATTATGGAGTAGTTTTTGCTTACATAATCAGGTCACTATGCGATACCACTTTTGAGTGAGAGCGGGATAACCGATTGTTTTGGGGATCGCGGCTAACCCCGAACAGTAACAGGAAATCTGTCAAGTCTTCGACACGTGCCAAGTTCAGAGCGCTTGGGTCATCTTCGGATTCGCGTCACAAATCTTCCGTGTCAGCGCCTCCAACACGCAATTTCTCAATCGCTTGACTCAATTCTCATCGGCTGGCCGAGCGTTTGGATACCTCATTGCACTTGCTTCCGCGCAGGAGGAGCACAAATGCGGAGAATTTCACTCATCGTTTTCTCGACTCTGGTGCTCCTTATTTGTTGCTTTGCTGAAGACGGCCCCGCTACCCCGGGATCAATTCGCGGAGAGGTCGTCACCAAGACTCAAGGCGGAGAACCTGCCGTTTTGCCGGATGCACGCATCGTCCTTCACGGGCCTATAAACAAGGAAACCCAGTCGGACGCACGGGGAGCATTCGCTGTCGATAGCCTCCCCCCAGGGATGTACAACATCGAAGCGAGTGCTCCTGGTCTTAACACGACGGTCACAGTGGAAGTGAAGCCGGGCACGGCGGCAGTAGTGCCGATCGAGCTCGGTATGGCAGCCGTTGCGAGCACGGTGACTGTGACGGCCGGCGATCCCCCTCTGGCTGAAGAATCTGCCCAGAAGAACACGATCGGCCAATCAACCGTGGAAGAGGCGCCTAATCAAGACGAGAAAATCGAAAGCCTTCTTCCTCTCGTCCCAGGAGTTGTCCGGGGACCCGACGGGCGAATCAACATGAAAGGCGCCCAAGCGACGCAGGCGGGCTGGCTGGTTAATTCAGCGAATGTAACCGATCCAGCGACCGGTGGACAAGCGATCAACTTGCCCATCGATGTCGTGTCTTCGGTCCAGGTTATTTCCAACCCCTATGATCCGGAGTACGGGAAATTCACCGGAGCGGTTTCCAGTGTTGAAACCCGCACAAGTGACCTCGACAAGTTCCACTTCTCCATACAAAACATCGTCCCGCGAGCTAGAGACCGCGATGGTGACATCGTTGGAATTGGAGCTTTCACTCCGCGGACCACCATCACTGGGCCGCTCATAAAGGATAGACTCGCGTTCACTCAGTCCTTTGAATACCGCTTCGTTCGCACGCCGGTTGAGAGTCTGCCTCCGCTTCAACGCGACATGAAGCTCGAGAGCTTTGACTCCTTCAGCCAATTGGATCTGAAGATCGACAAGAAACAGACGGCAACCCTGTCCCTTGCCGTGTTCCCACAAAAGCTCGACTACCTCGGACTGAATACATTCACTCCAATACCCTCCACTCCAGACCTGCACCAGCGCGGATATCAGGTCTCAGCGCAACATCATTACGCCTCAGATTCGGGCGGTTTGCTCACCTCTCAGTTCGCCTACGAGCGCTTCGATGCGAATTTTTTCCCCAACAGTGAAGACCCCTATCGTCTGCTGGTTGAAACTACCGAAGGCGGATTCTTTGACCGGCAAAATCGGAACACCGATCGCGTGGAATGGCAGGAGATTTATCAGTCGGGCACGAAGCACTTTCTCGGTTCACATCGGTTCAAGACCGGCCTGGATTTCTCGCATAGCTCTTACGACGGCTATCAGCAGTTCTCGCCAGTCAACATCATTGGTGTAACAGGCTCGACATTGGAGCAAATCGAGTTTGGCGCGCCCACCAATTTTTCTGTGCGCCAAACCGAATTTGCATGGTTTGTGGGCGACCAATGGACGGTCGGGCCACGCCTCACATTCGACCTCGGTATTCGGTTCGACACGGACTCGATTACCGATGCAACGCACGCCGCGCCTCGCGCCGGACTGACGCTCGCATTGACGAGTGATCGCAAGACGCTGCTGAAGGCGGGCGCTGGATTGTTTTATGATCGCGTGCCTTTGAACGCCCCGGTCTTCCCTCACTTCCCGGATCGCACAATTCTGACCTTCGACCCGGCGGGCGAACTGGCTTCGTCGACTCCATATTCAAATGTCATCACAGGGGGAATCAGAAACCCGAAAAGTGAAGCCTGGAATGTCGAAGTCGACCGTCAGGTCATCGAGCGTTTGCTCGTCCGGGTCGCCTATCAACAACGGAATACCGTCCATGACCTGGTTCTCGCGCCGCTTACAACTAACAATGCCAGCTTCTTGTCTTTGGCCAACAGCGGACGGGATTTTTACCGCGAGTTCCAAATTACCGCCCGCTACCAGATAAGCCGCCACACCTTGAATGCTTCTTACGTGCGATCGAAGGCCACGGGTGATCTGAATGACTTCAACCAATTTGTCGGAAACGATCCGCAGGCGGTGATCCAGGCAGACGCTCGCGGGCCATTGCCCTTCGACGCGCCCAATCGTGTTCTGGCATGGGGAGAGTTTCGCGCACCGTGGAACATGACCGTGCTGCCGGTCTTCGATCTTCACACTGGATTTCCTTACTCCGTTGTGAATGCAATGCGCGGCTTTGTCGGTCCACGCAATGATGAACGCTTTCCGCGTTTTGATTCGGTTGATCTACAGGTGCTTAAGGGCATCAATGTGCCATTCCGCGGCAAGGAACACAGGATAAAAGTTGGGCTTGGAGTGTTCAACGTGTTCAATCATGCCAACTATCGCGACGTACAAAATGATTTGGATAGCTACCGCTTCGGCCAGTTCTTCAACAGCGCGATTCGCACGTTCAGAGGAAAGCTTGTTTTCGGATTCTAGTGATGACGCAAACGGTACGGAGCTCTTGGACGAAATGCAATTGTGAAGGACTCGATGCCTGGGCTTCCGAGGCTGAACTGATTGCTCTGCTTGCTCCCAGGAGCTCCGAAAGGCACGGTGTTACGAGTGCATTCTGGCGAGGGGTGCGGTTCGCATTTCTCCTTGTCGCGCCCTTCTATTTGTTGGGGATTTGCATATGGCTCAGGTGACCGCAGTCGCAATTCTTTTCAAGATTGAGATCGTTCAGAGTTTTCTCGCTTAAGAAGGTAGCCTATGAAAAAAGTGAATCAATGTCTCATTCTCGCCGCTGGCAACGGGACACGAATCAGGTCGCTATCTGGCGGGCTTCCAAAGCCGCTCGTTGACTTTCGCGTCAAGCCCATTCTCGAGCACGTCATTCGCAGAGCACACCAAGCTGGCATCGACAGATTTGTGATCGTCGTGGGATATCGCTCCGACCTGATCCGCAGCTGGTTTGATGGCCGCTCCCTTGGAGTATCCGTGACCTTCGTGGAAAATTCGGATTATCACAAGTCAAATGGCATTTCCGCATTAAAGGCCAGGAGTGAAATCAACGAGAATTTCTTGTTGCTCATGGCAGACCATATCTTTGAGCCGGACACGGCACGGTCGCTTCTGAAGCAAAGGCTCGCGCCCGACGAAGTGATTCTTGCGGTCGATCCCAACATCGATCGCATCTTTGACCTGGACGATGCGACCAAGGTTCGGCGTGACGGGGAACGTATAGTGGATATTGGCAAGGAAATTCCGCACTATGACGCACTGGATACCGGAATGTTCCTGTGCAGCCCGGCCCTGTTTGACCAGCTCGAATCAGCGACGAAGGATGGAAACTGTTCGCTTTCCGATGGTATGCGACAGTTGGCCCGCGGGCGGCGCCTGCGTGCTTTGGAGATCGGCGAAGGTCAATGGCAAGACCTTGACACGCCCGAGGCGCTGGCGTATGCCGAAGGCGTATTTGATGGATATTTCCACCGCGGACCGATTCTCGAGAGGGTCGCCCGTGTCTAGCACAGTAGCGAGAACTCGATTGCCCCTGCGACTGCTTGCGGCCACATTTGGCGTTTCCATGTTCGCCTATCTCGTGCACCGAGCCGGTCCTGCGAAACTTCTCGAAAGCATGACTGCTCTGGGATGGGGACTGGCTTTGGTGATGGCTTGGGGAGGAGTGGCTCATGTTGTGAAGACCTGGGCTTGGCGGCTCATGCTGCTCGACGAGAAGCGTGAGGTCTCTTTTGCGCGTATGCTCGGGTTACGGCTCGCCTCCGAGGCAGTTGGTCAGCTTGGTGGCCTGGGGCAGATGTTTGGTGAAGGGCTGCGAGTATCACTGCTGGGCCCGGGAATGCCCCTGGCCAGCGGGATCTCGTCGGTAACGATTGACCGCGCATTTTTCATCATCAGCGCTGCATTAGTGACCATCGTCGGTTTACTGGCGGTGTTGACCGTCTTGCCGCTACCGCACACGCTGGCGCTTTACGCGGGCATGTTTGTATTGATTCTCCTCGCTGTCGTCTTTGTAGCCGCAGTTGCAGTTAGAAAGCGCTGGCCCATGCTTTCAGGACCGGCACAGATTCTCGGCCGGATCCGATATTTCCGGGCTTGGATAGAGCGTGAGCGTACGCTGATTCACTCGGTTGAGAACAATCTGCTCGATTTCTACCACCACACACCCGGCTCTTTCTGGGCCAGCTTCATTCTGAACTTAGCCTGCCATGCCGCCGCGGTGTTCGAAGTCTACTTGATCCTGTGGCTTATGGGCGCGAAGGTCAGTTTGTTCGGGGCGCTCGCAATTGAGGCTCTGACCAAGCTGGTAAACATCGCGGGCACATTCAATCCGGGAAATATCGGAACCTATGAGGGCGGGAACATGCTAATCGTGAAAATGTTCGGACTCAGCGGAGCCGCGGGATTGACTCTGGCCTTCACTCGACGTTTGCGCGCTATATTCTGGGCAGCCGTGGGCGGTCTCTGCCTGATCATGTTGGCCAAACGAAGAGAACAAAGCAATGCCATTGGAAGGGAGGAGGACATTTATGCGAATTGGGCCTGAACCACTGTCACAAAACCAACAGCAGACCACAAGCGAGTCGGCCAGTCGCTCTCACATTGCCGTTATTCTTGCGAACAACCTGGGTGGTTTCGGGTCCGACTCGCCAATGCCCAAGGTCGGTGCTCTCCCCATCTTGCTGCGAAGTATCCTGGGAGCGCATAAAGCCGGCGCATCGCGGATCGACGTTATCTTCGACTCGGCGAAAGCTCCCAGCTTGCGGGATGAGCTGGTTAAAACCGGACGTATTCCCAGCACCGTCGAGTGGTGTGAATTGACTTCTGGGCAAGTGTTTCTCCCTTCCTTATTAGGACAGTTGGCTTCTGAGGTACAAGGGCATCTGGTGCTAATAGCTGGAGACGGTATCTATCAGCCTTCGCTTCATCGGCGAGCAGCCGAATGGAGTGGAGAAGATAATGCTTTGGCGTTAATGACCGGTGGCGAGATGGTCGGCATCTGCGCGCTATCACGAGAGATGGCGATCGACCTCGCGGGCCGCTGTCCCGCAGTCGCCAGCTCTATCGCGGATGTGCTTACCTGGCTCAGCATGACTCATTCCGTGGAGCGCGAACCTGTAGTGGAAGAAAAATGGCAACGTATCCTCAACAAGCAACAACGCCTGTCGGCTGAGCAGAAGTTGAACGGCTGGCTGGTCAAGCCCACAGACGGGATTTTCGCCAGAGCGAACCGCAAAAACTCCATACCGATCAGCCGCCAGATCATTCCATTCCCGATCACGCCCAACATGGTCAGCTTGTTCACGCTGGGAGTAAGCTTTGCCGGCGGTGTGTTCCTTGCGCTAGGCGGCTACTGGAATATGCTGGCGGGTGCAACGCTCTCCTGGTTTTCGAGTGTTCTAGATGGATGCGACGGCGAGGTGGCGCGCTTGAAACTTCAGGAATCACCGTTCGGCTGCTGGCTGGAAACGATTTGCGACAATCTCTATTATCTATTCACCTTCTCTGGCCTGACCATTGGGCTGGTGAGAACTACAGGCAACCGAAACTACCTAATGTGGGGCGGTCTACTGGTTTTTGGTGCGATCGCCAGTTTCCTCACTACTGGACTGCAGCGCCATCAGTTGGCCGGCGAACGGCCAGAACAGTACTTGGCGGTCTGGCACAAGAAGGCCGACCATCGGAGCTCAAATCCTTTTTTGTTTCTCGGGCGACATACTGAGTTCATCATCCGGCGCTGCTTTTTGCCTTACGTGTTCCTGTTTTTTGCGCTTTTCAACATCATGAACTGGCTCTTGATTGCGGGGGCGGTGGGTGCAAATCTGGTTTGGATGATTGCTTTTTATTCCTACCTGACATTTGTTCCAGTACGAGCCTCCGCAGTGCCAAACGCTGTCTCCTAAATGTAGCCGTTTCGAACAGCCATGGGCTACAGGTGCAAACGTGGCAATGCAAGAAATTGTTACAGGAAGCTTCGCACCGTTCCGTTGGGTGGCTTGGCCGCCGACTTCAGTGCGCATTGTCGACTGGAACATCGATCGCGGCCTGCAACTCCAAGGGGTCATAGATTTTCTTGCCGGTGCAAATGCAGACATCCTCGTCCTGCAAGAAGTGGATCTCAATGCACGCCGCACGCGTCGCCTCAATATTGCGGAGGAGATTGCTCGGAATCTACGGATGAATTACGTCTTTGGGCGCGAGTTTCAGGAGCTTGTCCAGGGATCCAAGGAGTCTCCCGCATACCATGGACAGGCTACACTCGCGAGATGGCCGATTTCTAATCCACGCCTGATCCGCTTCACACGCCAGTCGCACATTTGGCAGCCGCGCTGGTTTCTGCCGAGGATGGAACCCTTTCAAGAGAGACTTGGCGGCAGAATCGCGTTGGTGGCCGACATCAACATCTCGGGAAACAAATTTTTGACCTACAACCTTCATCTGGAGAGTCGCGCTAACGATCAATTGCGCCTTTCACAAGTGCAAGAAGTTTTATCTGATGCCGTCCGCCAAGACCCGCGGTGGCCGCTCGTGATTACTGGAGACCTCAATCTGGATGTTTCGAAAAATAGTGCGGCTGCCGCATTCACCTCCGCGGAATTTCAGGATGCGATCGCGAGCCCACGCACCCCTACGACTCCGTCCCGCCACCTGTTTGAACCGGGGCGCCCGATTGATTGGGCCTTTGTTCGCGGCCCGGTACGTGCCAGCCTCGGCCGGGTTCACAAGCAGATAAAGGCATCGGACCACTACCCAATATCCTTCACGCTGACACTGTCACGAAGCTCATCTTGAGACTACTACCGCCGATTTCGAACTCTACTACAAACCGGAGGGCTCTGTGCCATCATTGGCCTCAGCAGCGACCAGTCGATGGGCGATAGCGAACAGAGCGCTCACGGACATGCCACACATCAGCACTCCTGTAACACTCTCCACCGGACCCAAATCTCGCCAAACTCGCGGGAGAACGAGGTCGCCGTAGCCGACGGTCGAATAGCTACTGGCGGAAAAATAGAAGCAAGATTCCCAGGTTGGAAGACAACGCCAGTGATAAAAGCCTGCCCCACAGCAGAATCTGCACAATGTGCAAAACAATCATGGCAGCAGAAAACCGCACAATATGTACGCCTGCACGCCATGGACTTAACCCATTCTTGCTTCGAGCAAGATAGGCTCTTGCCAAGCGGATGAGAACGGCCATCCCTGCGCACTGCACCCAAAGCGTGATGGACACGAGAATGGTTGCAACTCCGGCCTCTCGAGCGAAGACCATTGAGGTTTCTGTCGTTTCGGGTTGTTCTACGAGACTCTTCGTTTTACGCAGCCGACGAAGATCTTTCGCAGTTCACCCAAAGTTCGAAGTTAGTTCCAAGAATGCCCAATCCCGCCCGGCTTTGATAAAAGCGTCTCAACTGGCCGGGTTCGTTCGAGCTTCCGGTAGATACAACCGAGACCGGATTCTGCGCAAGTTTGTTTGAATTCCGCCAAACGATCCTCATAGAGCTTGTTTTCCAGAGAGTCAGGCCCATTCGATTTCCTCACAGCAACGGTCTTTGAGAAGCACTCCCAGTTCCAAAGACGAACCACTCCTCAACGCTGCGGTCCCGCGCGACCCTCGCGGCCCGCATCGATTATCGGGTCCTCTCATGCCGCTTGCCTGTCGGCCTCGATCACGCTTGCCTGTCACCTGCCAGACTGTTGTCACCAACCTGCAGAATCTTCACAGGCCTATTGACAGAACTCCTCCTAACCGTTTGTCCCATCACGATCTGCGACCTATGTGGCCGTGCCGCCCTCAGTGGAAACCTGGATGCAGAGTGTAGGTAGACGGGGTCTCAGAAAACCCATCCGTTTAGGAGATGAGTGGAGAGAACACTAAGGTCAACGCTATTTTTTCCCACAATTGTCGCCATGGTTTTCTCGGTGGGGTGTTTGTCACTTGCGCAGGAATCAGCCGTGCAATCGGCCAAGCAACTTAAGGCTCCCGACGGGCCCGCAATTTACGAGGACTCGCAATGGGCTCCTGATCAAGACGTGCAACTGTTGAGCGATCAACCTGCAGTTGACTCAAGTTCCACTCATTGGCCCTTAGAGGTAAAGCTCACACGCATAGCAGAAGGGGCAATGCAGGATTAGCTATGGAGAAATTGGTCGCTGTCTTCAAATGGTTCTTTGAGTGCCGCCACAGCCAGTTGAGTCGTGTCTTCACTATCGACAGGCGAACTTATCGCGTGTGTTGCGACTGCGGAGCGCAGTTCGATTATTGCCTGGAAAACATGACGATGAAACGCCGGCTACGCCATTTGATGGCCAGCTTATAGCGACGCTGTAACAAAAGTAGTGTGTCTGAGAGACCTCGAATCGGTGGTTTTACTACTTCAATAGGAGGAAATAGAAATGCCGGTGAAGGTTGCCATCATTTATTACAGTCCCACTGGTACGACGTATCACTTGGCACGTGCCGTGGAGCAGGGTGCAAGCGAAACGGGTGCTGAAGTGCGTTTGCGAAAAGTGCACGAACTCGCACCCGATGAAGCCATCGCTGCCAATCAAGGGATGGGCCGCACATCGACTGGAGTCACAACATGTGAAGGAAGCGACCAATGACGATCTGCTTGGGCTGACGCGATCATTTTCGGTACACCCACGCGGTACGGCCTGCCAACCGCACAACTGAAGCAGTTCCTCGACACAACGGGGTCGCTCTGGGCAAAAAGTGCGCTGGTCAACAAAGTCTGCTCATCGTTCTCCAGTTCTAGCACTGCACACGGTGGCCAGGAGACTGCGATCGTCAACCTCAATACGACCTTTTTACCACTGGGGCGCGATCATTGTAGGGCTAGGTTACGCCGATCCAATTCATTTCAAGGCAGGCAATCCGTACGGAGCATCATTCACGAGCAACAACGGCGCCCTCAAACCGGACGAGCGCTGGCGGCAGCGCGTTCGGCAAATTGCCAGAGATCCACGTCGGCCTGTACTTACACCATTCCGCGAATATTGTCCTTGACGAGCTCGAACACCTGGTCGCCGCGATGGTCCATGACCATTCGAGTCATCGCCAATGCGAATCCTCTCACTTCTTCGTAGGTTTCCTTCGGCGGAGCCGACATGGCGTTCGGATCGGTGGGGATATCCAGCAGCGCTGGTCCCGGATGTGCAAAGGCACGCTCGATCGCGGGGGCGATGTCTGCCTTTCGTTCGACGCGTTCCGCATGGAAGCCGATGGCCTTTGCCACGGCGCTAAAATCGGGGTTGTGCATTTCGGTCCCCCAGAAGGGATAACCGCCGACCATCATTTCCAGTCGAACCATTCCCAAGGTTGAGTTGTTGAAAACAATGATCTTGATGGGCAGCTTTTGTGAGACGATGGTCAGGAGATCGCCCATGAGCATGGAGAGACCGCCGTCGCCACAGAAGGTGATGACCTGTCGGTTCGGAAAAGCCATTTGCGCGCCGATGGCGTCGGGCATGGCGTTGGCCATCGTGCCGTGATTGAACGAAGTCATTACTCTTTGCCCGCGACGCAGCCGCAGGAATTGCGCCGCCCACACGACGCACATGCCCGTATCCGCGACAATGATCGAATCGGCTGAGCAGAGGCGACTGACGGCATCGCCCACCTGTTCGGGACGGATTTTGCCATCGGATCCACCATGCTCGACATAGGCCTTCATGTGCTCCATGGCAGTCGCGTGACCAGCAAGGACTTCATCCAGAAATGGACGATCTTCGCCGCGCGATTTGATGCGCGGAAGTAGCGCATCCAGGGTATCGGCGACGTGGCCACAAAGCCCCAGTTCCAGTGGGACGCGGCGCCCCAGGTGCGTGGGATCGCTGTCGATCTGGACGATTTTCGGCTGCTTCGGAATGAAATCGACGTAGGGAAAATCCGTTCCCAACATGATCAATACGTCGCATCGATCCAGTCCTTTCTGTAAACCGCCCCAACTCAGGAGGCCTGTCATTCCCACGGCGTTGGGATTGTCGGCCTCCAGCACGTCTTTTCCACGGTAGGAAAATCCGATTGGGGCATTGAGTTTTTGTGAAAGCGCCAAAACCTGATCGCGAGCGCCACGGCAGCCTTCACCGCCGAAAATCAAAGGCCGCCGCGCGGAGTTGATGATTTGGGCCAGCTTGTCGAGATCGCCATCCGTTGGACGAATCCGCGGAAGTTCGGTGGAAAACGGATGCGCGGGTAAATCGACCGCCGCGGGTTGCGCGAGCGTATCGCCGGGAATGCAAACCAGTCCAACGCCGCGCTTGGTGATTGCAGACTGAATCGCGAGCCTGCTCATTGTGGCCGCCTGGACTGCGGTGTAAGCCGCTTCACAATAGTGGCTGCAATCTCGGAAAATCCTCTCCGGATGTGTTTCTTGAAAGTATTCAGTGCCGAGGAACCGTGTTGGCACCTGGCCGGCGATCGCGAGAACGGGCGCCCCATTCCGATGGGAATTGTAAAGCCCCTGAATCAGATGTAGATTACCGGGACCACACGATCCGGCGCAGGCCGCGATCTGCCCGGTTAGAAGAGCATCTGCACCGGCCGCGAACGCGCCGACTTCCTCATTTCGACAATGCACCCAGCGCAGTTTTCCATCGCTCCTGCGAATAGCGTCGACGATCGGATTTATCGAATCACCGACCACTCCATAGACGCGCTGAATGCCGGCATCAATCATCATTTCCGCGACCTGATCTGCTGCTGTTCTTGCCATGAGGTCTCCTCCGTATGTAGTTGTGCTTGGGTTGTTATTCCCTCAAATCCTTCAGTGTTTTGAGATCGTCGACAATGTATGCCATGGAAGCGCGTATGCCTTTGCCACAACGAACAGGCGCCAAGTCCGAGATTTCTTCGCCTCTGCAGACAGGCAGGGTAAGAGAACCTTCTCCGATCCACGCTTGCTCAATCCTCACGTCGTGCGGGACGTTCTCCACAAGTTCGTGAATTGGCGCCTTGTCCTGCTGGTCAGCCGCGATACGCGCGTAGTGCAGGAGATTGACGACGGCCTCTGTCCCAATTGCGACCGGTTATTACGGGCTCTTTCAAGGTTACAAGTCCCTCAGCAAGCCGTTGTCCGCCCGCTGTAAGGGAGGCAGCAAACTTCGACCCGGGTACGAGGGCGAGGCCTGCCTTTCCTGTCGCGGCGTAATATCTGGTCTGGAACACCTGGCCGATACGCTTCTCATAACCCTGAGTCCAACCGCGGGCAAGGGTTGCATCGTTGTCCACGAAGATATAGGGGCAATACGAGACCGGCCTACCCTTGAACGACGCGCCAACAAGTATGAAAAACTCGCGATATTGATAACGGGCTGGGTTCAGGTATTCTTCGTTCTCCCCGCTGAACTGCCAATCCTTGCCGTGACCCTTTGCACAGGGATCGAGATCGAGACCGGCAGGCAATAGAGCCACTACCGCAGAGGGGTCCGACCAAAACTCAATGTCGAGGAAGTCGGCAGAGGAGTGCCAGGGAGGTGCTGGACTCAGGGTCGACGCGCCTTCGGGAGTAAGCGGGTAGTTGAAGCCTTTGAGCATCCGTTCTCCTTTTGCTGACCTTGTTCGCGAATGGCGTGCGGGCCAACAGACCTGCTTACTAGCACTTCATCTGCCAGCATCGGAACTGTCCTAAGACCTTCCGAAGCCTGCACGCCGTTGAGTAGACACGGAGTGCAGTCTGCCAAGGGCTGCGCCAGAACCTTGGCACTCGCCAGAATGTTGGCACTCCATCCCAACCGCGAAGGACGGTCACCACTTACAGACTACGCAAATAGAACAGTGCTTCGGTGGAAACCTATTGGAACGGAAATTGCCCTAGATAAGCGGAAAGGTGGATTCGGCTTCCTCCAATTTCATTCCGAGATAGCAGCCTATTCGGCCTCAACATTACAGTGACGAAGCATCACTAGGGAGCCGCTCTAAGACTCTTCTTTTCCCTTTTCCTCGTCTGGGTTGACGGGATGGTATACGGAGACGGCAAAATGCTCCTTCCTCCCGTAGGATCACCTCTGGCGACGTTGGTTTGCTCAGTTGACGGACGGCGGGTGGAGCCGGGAGCGGCTGCAAATCATTCTGAGGACTCCCACGATGGCATCCGCTATCATGAGCGGCAATAGAAGTACCGATCTTGTTGCCGCTCTTCCAAAGATCACGGCAGACCGTGTGCAACTGCGGCAGGTTTTTGTGACTCGCTTGACCGAAAGTGTTCACGGTAGAGCTGCGCCGACAGAAGGGTCAGGCGCGTCGTCAAAGACGGTATCTCCCGTCTTATTGTCGAAGTCAGCCAGCACAACCGTGTCTTTCTCCGTGAGCGGTGTAGCCGTCGTCAGTGGTGTTGCTGAGCGTGAGCGGAAGTAGAAGGCTCCCGCGATTGCAGCAGCGACAAGTACCACGGCGGCGGGAATCAGAACCTTCCAGAGCTTCCTGCCCGCGACGGGAACTTCGGCGACCTTCACGTCAGCCGATGAAGATGACGTAATGACGGCAGGAGCCGACCCCGAGGCTGGTAATGAAGCGACTACCGCTGAATGCCCAATCTCCCGCGCTGCCATCACCGTGCCGGAACTCGCTGGTATGCCGTGCCGCGATTCCGTTTCCCGTTTCAACCGCTTTAAATCAGCCCGCATGTCCGCAGCGTGCTGGTAGCGTAGCTCGCGATCTTTCTCCAGCGCCTTGTTGATGATCTCTTCCAGCTTGGGCGGAAGATCGGGGTTTAGGCGAACGGCGGGCGTCGGCTCCCCATCCAGAATGGCTTTGAAGATCAGGGCCGAAGTGTCACCCCGAAATGGCAATGTGCCCGTGGCCATCTCGTACAGAACTGTCCCGAAAGAGAACAAATTCGTGCGGCCGTCCAGTTCCTTGCCTCGCACTTGCTCCGGCGACATGTAGGCCACCATCCTCAACGCTGTTCCGGGTTAGTCAAATGTTGCTCGTCGACAGATCGCGTTTGTGTGTTAACCGCGCCTACATTGCCCGAACTGTCTGCAAGCATGACCTTGGCCAAGCCGAACTCCAGGACCTTGGCGTGCCCCCACTCAGTGACGAAGATGTTGGCCGGCTTGATGTCGCGGTGGACGATTCCTTTGGAGTGCGCGGCATCCAGTGCGTCCGCAATCTCGATGGCCAGCGAGAGAATCAACTCGGTTTCCATCGGTCACCCCGCAATGCGATGCTTTAGCGTCAGCCCATCCAGAAACTCCATGGCGATGAACGACTGCCCTTCGTACTCCCCAATTTCGTGGATGCTACAGATGTTGGGACGGTTCAGGGTAGAAGCGGCGCGTGCTTCACGGCGAAAACGTTCCATTGCCTGCGGGTCTTGCGCGACATCTTCGGGTAGAAACTTCAGGGCAACAAAGCGGCCAAGCTCGGTGTCCTCAGCTTTGTAGACCACACCCATACCGCCGCCGCCCAGCTTCTCGACGATGCGGTAGTGCGAGATGGTTTGGCCGATCATTTTCAGGAATGCTATGGCGTGCGGTCAGGGCCTGTCAATGCACGGGCTATCATTGCAGGGGAAATTGCGCGTTTGTGCTGTTCAGCTCTTCGGACGCCGGGGAGGGTCACCCGCTCTTGCGGTGTAATCCTCGATCCAAGCCAACCCGCGGGAAGCCGCAGGTAGTCCAAGGGTGGTGACCGAGAGCGCGGCTACATGCTGGAGTTCCTCGCGAGTGACGCCGGATTCCATGGCATGCCGCACCGCGGAATGCGCTGCCCCTTCCAGCCCCGCTCCAACTGCCAGAGCCACTTTCACTAGTCGACGACTCTTCTCGTCCAAGGGACCTGCGTTGTGGCAAGCGTCCGCTAAGGCGCTGAAAGCCTTGGAAAGGTTCGGGTAGAGGGAGGAGAATTCAGAGTGATGTTCGGGCGCGGTGGGCACGGGAGACCTCCTTGGTTCCGATGGTGGCCGGCCCTTTACCTGAATCAGCAACAACTACCGAGCCGACCTCGCGGCATTTTATACCCGGTCTCCTCCCGCACGCACGAATTCAACCTTGTTTTCAGCGCAGCTAGCGAGCTTGGATCGCTAATGCGAAGCGTCAGCGCAGTACTCGAATTAAGACCGCCATATCTCGCAATTGTGACCGCCTGATGAACGACCTCGGGGCTAGAATGGGCCTTCGTGAGATGAACAATGAGTAATTTAAGCAGCAGTAGCCTAGCCAAGCTTGGTGCTTGGAGACAGAGTCTACGAAACAAGAAAGCTGGCTTACCTCTGGGGATGATAAATGGCGTCTGGTCGCCTTTCGCTCGAAGTTTGTCCCAAAGCGTGTAACCTAAGCAGGAGTAGCGCGGCCTTCCGTGCGGCGCTGCCGCTCGGAATTCCGCCTGATAGGAAGCACGCGATGCTAAGCAGCCCCGAGGTACAAGCGATTCGATCGCGATTCCCCCTCCTCCGGAACAAGATCTATGTGAACAGTTGCTCGCAAGGAGCGTTGTCGGAGGCCGTGGAGGACGGTCTTCGTGAGTACGTGGCTAGCTGGCATGAGCATGGTTCACCGTGGGATATTTGGGTCGAGAGATATGAGGCAGCACGGTCGCAGTTCGCCGGTTTTATCGGCGCCACCGCTGACGAAGTTGCCATTGTCCCCTGTGCATCGGCTGGCATAAACTCGGTTGCCAGCGCTTTGACGTTTGATCGCCGGAAGAAAGTGGTAATGGGCGAATTCGAGTTTCCGACCATGGGCCATGTTTGGCTTGCCCAGCAGAAGCGCGGAGCACAAGTCGAGTTTGTCAACGCCGTCGGCAATTCGATTCCGACGGAGAATTACGAGCGCGCGATCGACCGCCAAACTCTCATCGTTCCCCTGACCGGAGTTTGCTTCATGAATGGCTTCCGGTCGGCAGTCCGCGAAGTCGTTCCGCTTGCGCACGCCAATGGCGCGCTGGTTATGCTGGATGATTACCAGGACTGTGGCACTCGGCCGGTGAACGTTCGAGCTACGGATGTCGACTTCTATGTAACGGGAACGCTGAAGTACCTTTTGGGACCACCCGGCTTGGCATTTCTGTATGTCCGCAAGGAACTGATCGCATCTCTCCAGCCCACGATTACAGGCTGGTTTGCACAAAGCAATCCTTTCGCCTTCGACGTGAAATGTTTCGATCCTGCTCCTTCGGCACGCCGGTTTGAAGAAGGATCTCCTGCCGTGCCCAATATCTATGCAGCTATGCGGGGCATTGAGTTATTGCAGCAGATCGGACTAGACAACGTAGCCTGGCAGATCCATGAACTGGCCAGCGCACTTCTAAACGGTGCGCAGAAACTGGGCCTGATTGCCAAAACACCAGCCACGAGCGTGGGGCCGCTGGTCGTTTTCCAATGCAAGGACGCCGCCCGCTTGGTCGAAAAACTGGCGGCAAGCGGGATCGTGTGTTCCAGCCGCCACGATGGGCTACGCATTTCCTTCCATGTCTACAATACTCTCGAGGATGTCCGGGCAGTGCTCCAAGTGTTAGAAGAAAATCTCGACCTCCTGGTCACCGGCACGGCCACTGTGAGCGGCGACTGAAATGGATTTTGAGAACGCTCGCGAACAATTTCCCGCGCTTCTACACAAGACGTTCCTGGACGCCGCGTGCGTAAGCCTTGCCCCTCGTGTGGCCACTGAAGCAATCCAAAATTTTCTCGATATGACGCTGCTTTGCCCGGCGCGATCTTCCACTCTGCATCACATCTCGATGGATGAAATGCGCGCTCTCGCCCGGCCGGAAGCCGCGCGGCTGATCAATGCGGGCGAAGATGAGATCGCCTTGGTGGAAAGCACCAGTCACGGGCTCAGCATCGCTGCCCGATCGATTCCTCTTTCGCCTGGCGACCGCGTGCTTATATCTGATTTGGAGTTTCTGGAAGTAGCCATGCCTTGGATCCAACTGGCGACACGGGGCATTAGCATCGATGTTGTCCCCAATCAGGGCGGGGAAGTGAGAGTGGAGAACATTGCGGAGCGATTGTCATCGAAGACAAGAGTCGTTTGCATTAGTGCGGTGCAGTGGAGTAATGGCTTCCGATGCGATCTCGAGAAACTCAGTTCTCTTTGCGCCGAAAAGGGAGTATGGCTTGTCGTGGATGCGATCCAGCAGCTCGGCGCAATTCCCCTCGATGTGAAGAAGACGCCGGTGGACTTTCTTGCCTGCGGCGGACATAAGTGGCTCAATTCTCCGTTTGGCACGGGCTTTTTGTACATCCGGCGGGAGGCGTCGCCAAAGTTGCTGCCGCCTCTTGCCGGTTACATGAACGTGGAGCCGCCGCAAGGTGGATGGGGACCCCATTTCCAGACACCATCGATTCGGCCGGTCATGGATTATGAATTCACGAAAGGCGCGCGGGTTTATGAGATCGGCGGGACGGCAAATTACGCGGGAGGCATCGGATTAGCGGCTGCGCTGAATATGATTCAGTCTCTCGGCCAGCATCGCATCGCCGAACACATCTATGCCTTGACCGATCACTTCATCGAAGGACTACAAGCTCTCGGCATTGAGATCGTGACGCCGCTCGCGCGCAAACATCGCTCTGGAATCGTGACCTTCAGCGTTGGCTCTGCGGCAGAAAACATCCGACTGATGGAGAAGCTCCTCGAGCTGAAGATTTTAGTTTCGGTGCGCTATACATCGGATGTAGGCGGGGTGCGCGTCTCCTGTCATTTTTTCAACAATACCGCCGACATCGACCGGCTGCTCGAAGCCGTCGAGGCGGCTGTACCGCGCAAAAGCAACGGACCGGTTGCCGCAAAGGCGAATAGGCAGAATTAAAACGCGCGCGGAATTCTTTGTTGAGGTGATGTATGCGTGAAAGAGCGGCCAACCTGGCGGAGTTCCCCGTAGATCGTGTACGGCAGATGTTTCCTGCGTTGAATCGGCCAGGGAGCTCCATGTTCTTCGATAATGCCGCGGGAGCCCAAATCTCCCAGAAAGCACTGGACGCGGTTGCCGACCACCTGCTCACGAGAAGCGTGCAGCGAGGCGGTTGCTACCGGGAAAGCCGGGAAGTGGATGCCGCGATCGCCCAAGCCCGGAAATCGGTGGCAGTTTTTCTGAACGCGGCCGATCCCGATGAGATTGCATTCGGTATGAATGCCACGTCGTTCATGCGCTTGGTAAGCCTCGCAATCGTGCAGACTCTGGCCGAGCGGCGCGAAATCATTGTGACCGATCTCGATCATGAGGCCAACATCGCAACCTGGCTGGCCCGTGGAGCGTGAGGGCGCGGTCATTCGGTGGTGGAATGTAACTGACGACGGCACGCTGCGTCTGGCTGACCTAGAGCCACTGCTCTCTTCCCGGACGCGGCTGGTAGCATGCACGGTAGCGTCGAATGCTTTAGGAACGATCATAGATGTGGCCGAGGTCGCGGCAAGAGCCCATGCCGCGGGCGCCGAGATTTTCCTCGATGCCGTGCAGTACGCGCCCCACGGCCCCATCGACGTCAAGACCTGGGGATGCGATTATCTGGTCTGCTCCGGCTACAAGATCTTCGCGCCGCACATGGGCTTTTTGTGGGGACGGCGCGCGGCTCTCGAGGCTCTGCCAACCTTCCGCGAAGAATTCATCCCCAATACTCCGCCCTCAAAAATCGAGGTGGGAACATTTGTGTACGAGAATGTTGTGGGTATGAATGCGGCGATTGAATACTTGGCGGAACTCGGACAACTGTGTGACGGAGACGGAAACGATGGCTCGAGTTCGCATCGTCAACGCCTGCTGAGGGCGATGGAGGCAATACACCAGTACGAGCGTGGTCTGTCCCGCGCACTCCTGGCGGGTGTCACCGCAATCAAGGCAGCAACGGTGTACGGCATACAAGATCCGAAGGCTATTTCGCGGCGGTTGCCGACGTTCTTGTTCAATCTTGAGGGCGTTCCACCCGCTACGGTAGCCACCAAACTGGCCGCTAAGGGGATTGCAGTGCGCGATGGCAATATGTATTCGCCGAGGCTGATGAAAAGGCTAGGATTGAGCGGCAGCGGGGCGGTGCGAGCCTCGCTGGTGCACTATAACACGCATGATGAGATCCGCAGGTTCGTCAACGCACTGGAGGAGATCGCTGGCAATTAGTTTGCATAGCATGTCATGTCTGCCGCGTCCGGCGACGACGCCAGCAGACGGAAGGTCGTGATGGCCATCTCGGACCCTGCCAGCGAGCAAGCACTCGACTCGGCGCCCTCGTCGCAGAATCTGCAGCGGAGGTTGACCGAGCGCCAGATCTCCATGATTGCCATTGGCGGCGCTATTGGCGTCGGTCTTTTCCTGGGCAGTAGCGTAACTATTGATCTTGCCGGTCCGGCGGTCATTCTGAATTATCTTCTTGGGGCAATTCTAGCCCTGATCGTAGCCTACTCAGTGGCGGAGATGGCGGTGGTCCATCCGGTAGCCGGCGCGTTTGGCATCTATGCCGAGCGCTACCTGAGTCCGTGGTTTGGCTTCACCGTGCGTGCGACTTACGGACTGGTTCAGATGGTGGCCATTGGCGCCGAGGTTACAGCAGTAGCCATTTATTTTCGGTATTGGTTTCCCGGAACGCCACACTGGCTTTGGGTCGCAGTAGTTTCCCTTGGACTTGTGGCCATCAATGCCGTACAGGTTGGTAATTTTGGTGAATTCGAGTATTGGTTCGCCTTTGTGAAGGTGGTCGCGATCATCGTTTTCATATTGATTGGGATCGCCCTGATCACTGGCTTGTCCCCCCGTCCGGCGGTGGGATTCCGAAATCTGGTTGCCTATGGCGGCTTCCTGCCTCATGGGTATCGTGGCGTATGGCTCGCCTTTACTCTCACCATTTCGAGTTACATGGGTGTTGAGGTGATTGCAGTTACGGCGGGAGAGGCAGAGCGGCCGGAAGAGGCGATTCCACGCGCCATGCGTACGATGGTCTTCCGTCTAATCCTGTTCTACGTTCTGGCGATGACCGTGATGGTCACCGTGTCTCCCTGGAACCGGATCGGTGACGGAACCATCAGTGGCAGTCCATTCGTACGCGTCTTCGCGGCAATTGGTGTTCCTTACGCGGCCGCGATCATGAATCTGGTTGTGATCACGGCGGCGCTTTCCAGCGCGAACACCGACCTCTACCTTACCACCAGGATGCTGTTTTCTCTCGCGCAGGGACACTATGCGCCTGCGCCCTTGGGGCGTTTGGGCCGGAACGGGGTGCCGCATCGGGCGCTAGCGGTTTCGAGTTTAGGAATGATAGTCGCGATTTTACTGGCGATTTACGTCCCCAAAGGCGCGTTTCTCCTCATGTACGGTTCGGCAGTCGCGGGCATGTACTTTGTTTGGATCGTCATCCTCCTGGCTCACCTGCGGTTTCGCCGCTCCATCGGTGCCAAGGTAAACGATTTGCCCTTGCGGCTCCGGCTGTTTCCGGTCTCCAGCATCATGGGCATTTTATTTCTCGTTGCCATCGGGTGCAGCACTTTCTACGTGCAGGGCCTGCGCTATTCAGTTCCGCTCTTTGCGGTGCTCCTGGCAGGAATGAGTCTTGTGTATTGGAAGGTTCACCGTCACTAGAGCGAATCCAGAGTTGTAATCTTGATTGCTGGTTCGGACACTTCAAAGCCGGGGGAGATTTAGTCGTGGCCGTCCACCGCTTCGGCGTTTTCATCGACTGCGTCCAAGCGTTTAGCCTGGCTGCGATGAAACCAGCTCATATGCGGCAAATCCCGCTCCACACGCCGGCGCTCGGCTATCAGTTCAGCCGTGATGGCCACTGCAATCTCTTCCCGCGTGACCGCCCCGATATCCAGGCCGACGGGAGCCTGCACACGCTCGAACAGCAAATGGCAAGTCATAGCCGCCGAAGATCTCGCGCCGGGTTCCGCCCTAGGATTCCCGAACTCGAATAGGGGCGTCAGATCCCGCGGGCGCTGTATGCGAGCGCAGTCTGCCGCGGAAACAAACCGGACTTCAGCAAGACCATCACCAGAGTAAAATCGCCGGTTAATTCACAGGCGGCAATGAGTAAAACGAGCCCGGTCGCCTGCACGTGACTCTGAACCACCGAGAGCAGCAGAGTAGCCAATAGTCCGACCAGCAGAACCAGTCCAAAGAACACGCGTGCATACGGCCCGCTCAACCACTGGCGGAGAGTCTCGCGCGCGGCGGGTAACGAGCGGTTCATGCGCGCCAGGTAGACTGCGAGCAGGACAAAATTCACCACCAGTAATCCGTGTTCGAGGTTGGGAAGAAAGCCTGGAATTACCTCTCCCCGGAGTTCGCGAATCGTCAGCGACAACGTGGTTCCACCCAGTGTCGCATACATCAGGAGCAGGAGCGGGAGCAGGCGGGTCCGCCAGAAAGCAACTCCCGGGGAAGAGTTCATGACGAACCCATCGTAGAACATGATGACGACCGCCGACAGAACCGCAACCGCCGTCGCCGCGCCGTTCAGCCAGCCGGACAGTTGCCATGCGGGCCCCAGGACGCAAGGTAAGAGCAGAATCAGGCCACTCACCGCAAACAATCCCATGGCCCAGATGCCACGCGCAATCCATGAGCGATCGGGACGCATCGCCGCCCGCCAGAAACGCTCGGGCCGACCGAGAAAAAGCAAGTGCGCGGTGTTCTTGCCGACGACTACGATCAGGTACCCGACCAGCATCCCGGCCGTGTGATTGGTGAGCAACGCCAGGACAAACAATCCCGCGCCCAGACCGCCGAGGAAGAAAGCGGTGCCAATCAGCCAGTTCCAAAACGTCTGGCGGTAGTACCCGAACGCGAAACGGTGGTTCGCGATTCCAACACTTTGTGTCGTCACTTTCCCCCCTTGCTTTCCGCGCTGGATCTCACTATTCGTCCAGGTAGAACACGTTGGGCTTTGTGTTGTACTCGGGCGACAAGGTCCAGCCCTTCCGATCTTTGACCAGGCGCTGCAGCTTGCCGTTTGGATCCTCCACATCGCCAAAGATGCGAGCATCCGTTGGGCAAGTTATGACGCACGCTGGTTCCAGACCCTGGTCCACGCGAGGCGCGCACAGCGTGCACTTGATATTGGTGCCTTCTTCAAAGTCCAGGAACTTGATCGCTTCATACGGCGTTAGACCGCCCGTGCCGTAGCCCATGAGCAGGCCTTTCGCGACAAAGTGACGGTTCATGTATGGACAAGCCACGTTGCAGGCGCGGCAGCCGATGCACTTTTCCCTATCCACCATCACAATTCCATCCGAACGGATGTAGGTGGCACCGGTGGGACAGGCTTCCGCACACGGCGCGTCCGAGCAGTGATTGCAAAGCACGGGCAGGAAGGTTCGCTTGGTTGCGGGGTAAGTCCCCACTTCGCGCGTCACTACTCGGGCAAAGTGCACGCCCTCGGGTGTACCGTTTTCCTGCTTGCAGGCGAGGGTGCACGAATTGCAGCCAATGCACCGCTTCAGGTCAATCACCATTCCGTATCTAGCCATGGGCGCTCCGTCAGCCGCCGTGCAGGTGACGCAAGATCGCCATGGTGACGACCTCCTCGCCTCCCTGCAGGCGCCTGTTCAACTGATCCGCTTTCAAGCTCAGACCATCTACCACCACCGCGAAATCGCCGCGCAACCGTCCGTCGCAAACCAGGTTGTCATAGAGGGTACGCCCATCCAGGGTCGGCAACTGGCGCAGGACATCGGCGATCGTGGCATTGTCAATCTCGACTTCCACCGTCCGCCGGCTAAATCCCAGCATCTTGCGCGTCGTCCCCAGTGCCGCAATCTTTGCGCTCGCCATGCCGCCCCCTAGGCTCGAACTCGTTCCACTCGGACCCGCGCCGTCGATTCCAATCCACCCGTGGCGCTGTCGGTATATCGCATCGATCCAGTCAGCAGCCGGTTGAAGTGCGTACCGCGTTCCTTCGCCCGGTCGTTGGTCACGACGTACCGCGTCAGGGTGTTGCTGACTCCGAACACCTGCGGATGGATACCTTCGATCACCTGCGCAAACCCCTCAATGCTTCCGGCCGGCGAAGTCAGGCGGATGCGGTCTCCGGTCTTCAATCCCAGCTTTCTCGCGGTCAGGGAGTTGATCAAAACGCCGCCATGGACGGGGTCTTTCTCGCTCACCTCGGAGAGCCAGGGCATCACCACCGTGTCGGCGAAAGTGTGCAGGCCCTCCTTGAAGGTAATCGCGAAGTATTCGTAGCCCGCCTTCTCGTCCTCGATCACCTGCGAGTTTTTCCAGAATGGCAAGGGCTGGTAGTTATCAAGCGGCCAGTCTTTCAGTCCCACCTCGGCAAAGTTTCGCCGCATGTCCTCTCCCGTTCGCAGGATGAACTCAAAATAAAATGGGATGCGCAGGTCGCCATAGGGCATGTAGGTTTCTTCCGGGGTGCGGTAGCGCACCGCGTGCCCGTGCTCCTTGAACCAGTCCAACCCTTTGTCGTCCCCGTAGACGCTGCGCGCGTACTGGTCCCAAAACTCCTCGACGCTGTAACGCTTTTCCGAATCGAGGAGATACTTCGGCTGTGCGGTATAACCGCAGACCATGTTCAGGACGTCATTCCAGTCATCCCGGAAGCCCATCCGCTCCGCCAGTTCGGTGAGGATGTCGTAGGCGTCGCGCGTATCTCCTACAGGTTCGACGACCGGCTGCCGCAGCGAATGACCGGTGACCGCGGGCGGTTCCAGGCAATTGAGCAAATAAGACTCGAGATAGGTGTGGGCCGGCAGGAATACGTCCGCCCACTGTGTCGACTCCGTGTGCTGAATGTCAATGGCGACGACAAACTTCATTTTCGCCATTATCTTTTCGACCTTGTCGGTTTCCGGCAGGTTCCACAATGGATTCGAGTGGTAAAGCAGTACCGCTTCGGGCTCGTAATTCAGGCCGAACTTCTTCGGGTCGAGGAGGGTCTCGGTGTTGAGTTGCCCGGCGTCGAACCCTATGGGAAACCACTCCATCAGATGGGTCGAGTCAGGCGGATATTTGAACGGCGGCGCGGGATGCAACTGGTGCGGCTCCGGCTTTAACATGCCATCATCCCCGGGATGCACGAAGAAGCCCCGATGATCCAGCGGCACGCCGAGATGGCCGCCGGGCACGTCGATGTTGCCGACCAGCATATTGATCATCTTGAATGTCAGATTGTCGAACAAACCGTTGGCATGCGACTGCGAGCCGCGGTAGTAATTTAGGGCGGCTGGGCGGAACGGATAAGTCTTGCCCTGGATTTCGATGGTGGCGCCGATCTGTGCCGCATCCACGAATTCCTTCGCGATACGGCGGATCGTGCCAGCTGGAACCGTGCTCACTTGGGACATCCGCTCCGGCGTGTGATCGGCCAAAAGATCCGTCCACACCTGGAAGCCAGTGCGGACGCGGGTGCTATCCACGGCGAAAGTTCCCTCCAGCGCCATGTTTTCCGCCGCCACTTCATCCCAAGCGCGTGCGGCCCCCAGCTTCAGGTCCCATGCCATCGCCTTACCGTCCGCAGAGCGCAGATGGTGGCCGTCATTCTTTACCAGATACGGAGCGTTCGTCCGGTCGCGCAGAAATTCCCGGTCGTAACGTTTCAGTTCATGGATCAGCACGTGGGCCATGCCCAGCACAAAAGCCCGATCCGTGCCCGGCAGCGCGGGAATCCACTCATCGGCCTTCGCCGATGCAATGGAGCAGCGCGGATCGAGACTCACGACCCTCATGCCGCGCATGCGCGCGTCGGCCATCCGCTTGGCGCTGCCAGAGAGATGCAGATGCGAGGAAAATCCGTCGCCGGAGCCGATCTGGATCCAGTAATTGCACAGATCATAGTCGTTGATGGCGGCGAACGAGCCATCGACGCTGCCATTCACCGGATGGTAAGAACCACCACAGTAATTCCCCAGCGATGTAAAGAAGTTCGGCGAACCGAACGCTGCCGGCCAGCCCCACAGAAGAATCCTCTGGAAGTCGCCGATCGCGCACAGCAGCTTGCGCGGATCATCGGCCCGCACCTTGCCCAGTTCCTGTGCGACTATGCCGTAGGCTTCGTCCCACGAGATCTCCACCCATTTCGGATCGATGCCGGGTCCCTTTTGCGGATTCGTCCGCTTCATGGGCTTGAGCACTCGCGTGGGATCGTACAAGCGCGACAGCCCCGCATTGCCCTTGGGACACAACTTGCCTAGATTGTCGGGGTTAGACGGATCGCCTTCGATCTTGAGCGCGACTCCATCACGAACCTGTACCAGGATTCCGCAACCATGCAGACACATGCCGCAGGTGCTTGGTATCCAGTTGGATTCGACCGGGACCAATTGTGCCACTCCCATGTGGACCTCCACGCAGATCCTTAAGATCTGCCGGACGCTCACTCGGTGCAGTGACATTGATCACATATCCTTGTGATTTGCGCCCGAGTGTCCTCATGCAGAGATCTCAGACCCCGATTTCAGCCAATGTGCATGGCCGCCAGAATCTGCCGAAACTGGTCATTGCCTACCAAACCGCATTTGCCGACCGCAGCCTGACAGACCGCGGCCTGCTTGACCGCTGCCAGCACCGGACCCCGCTGCTCGGCCGCGACCGTAATGCCGAGCTCCTTGCATTTCAGGTCGATGCTGTCGAGCCCACTTTTCTTGCCGAGAACGATCCGGCGTTCCGCCTGCACAATTTCCGCCGAGTAGGGCTCGATTGCCTCCGGGAGATGAAACTGGCTGGCTACCGCGCCGCTTTCGCGCATGAACAAGTTTTCGCCGACCAGCGGCTTCCACGCCTCCAGCGTGTACCCCGCAGCCCGCTGCACCACCTCGGAAACTTCGCGCGCCTTTTCGAGATTCAGTACTACCGGTACGTCATAGAGGCAGCGCAGCGCGAGCGCAATCTCGGCGATATCGGCATTGCCCGCGCGCTCTCCCATGCCGTTGATCGTGCCCTGGATCCAGGTCGCTCCGCCGCGTACGGCCGCCACCGCGCACGCTGTCGCCATGCCGAAATCGTTGTGCCCGTGGAAATGCACGGGCACATCTTTGCCGGCCCACTCGCATACTTGTCGTGTCAGATATTCCGCCGCCTCTGGCCCGCAGGCTCCGATCGTGTCGACGACGACCAGTTCCTTCGCTCCAGCATCGAGCGCCGAGAGGTAAACCGTTCTCAGAAATTCCAGGTCTGTGCGCGTTCCATCGACAGCGAAGAATGCTACCGTAATACCGGCCTCGCGCGCCGCCGAGACCGCATCGCGAATCCGGCGCAGCACTTCTTCCCGCGAAAGGCCATACGCTTTCAGCTTGATCTCGCTGACGGGCGCTTCAATCACGGTATAGCGAAGGTTCAGCCGCACCAGCTCTTCGACGTCAGCTTTGACCGCGCGCGAAAATCCCCAGAGCTCCGCCTTGATGCTGGCCTCCTGCATGAGCTGAATGGCTTCCGCGTCTTCCACCGAAACACGCGGAAATCCGGCTTCAATGCGGCTCACTCCAAGCTCATCCAGCTTGTGCGCGATTTCCAGCTTCTGCTGCGGCGAGAGCACGACCCCAACCGTCTGCTCACCGTCGCGCAGCGTCGTATCGTAAAACCGGATGGGCGTTTCCGAAAACGAGGCCCGTACCTCCGGCCGAGCGTTGAGTTCGCTAACCCAGATTTTAGAATTCGCAGCCATGGTGCCTCCTCGAAATACGCCTACTTCACCGTTTCCTGCGTCGCGAGCGCTGCCGGTTTCTTGCCATAGGCCTTTTCCCACGAGATCACCGGATTTCGCAACACGCCGATCTTTTCGATCTCGCATTCCATCAGGTCGCCCGGCTTCAGGTACCACGCTTTCGGATCTCCTGAAAACGCCGCCACGCCCGAGACCGTTCCGGTCGAGACAACATCGCCCGCGCTGTATCCCATCGGCGAGTAGTGCGAAAGGATCTCCGGAATCTTGACCGACATTTTGCTCGAATGCGAGCGCTGCCGCGACTCGCCGTTCACACGCAGTTCCATTGCCAGGTTATGCGCGTCGGGAATCTCGTCGGCGGTCACGATCCATGGCCCCAGGGGACAGAAAGTGTCGATCCCTTTGCAAAAGCTGAACACGCCCGATTTCATTTCCCGGCGCTGAATGTCGCGCGCCGTAATGTCGTTGAAAATCACGTAGCCGCCGATGTAGCTGGACGCCTCTTCCGGCGAAAAGTGCTTGCCAGCTTTCTTTAGAACGACCGCCAGCTCGAGTTCGTAATCCAGTTCCCGGGTCAGGTGCTCGGGATAGATCACCGGCTCTTCGTGTCCGATGATCGCGTCGGTGTTCTGAAAAAAAACGATCCACGGCATGACCGGATGCGA
>Ga0116217_10000292_pt1 | contig 56065 bp, 46 predicted proteins | sample Sb_taG_6_FD_89697 | JGI IMG/M metagenome (GOLD analysis project Ga0116217, IMG submission 89697) | Peat soil microbial communities from Weissenstadt, Germany - Sb_50d_4_PS metaG | ecosystem: Environmental > Terrestrial > Soil > Wetlands > Peat | place: Germany: Weissenstadt | collected 2010-09-21 | reverse complement strand
TCGGGTTCCAACTCACGCGAGGTTCCGCAGATAAAACGAGGCACACGGCGCTGCGAGTCGCCATTGCCCTTCAAACTGACTTGGCGAACCAGTTCCTTCTGGGCCGCGGCCGCTAGGTCTCCAACTTCCTGGAGATAGACCGTTCCACCTTGACCGTCGCCAGCGGCCAGCGTTTCTTGGCTGGCTTCACGACCCTGATAGACATGAAAAGACTCCGAGGCGCGGACGGAAAGAACATGAATACGCTCCGCCGCCGCCGCCTTGCCGGAACCATGCTCGGCCACCACCAGCACGGGAACGTCATTCTGTGACAGCTCGCGAATCACGGCTTCGACCGTGCGCATGCCGGCGCTGACGCTTTCCACCCAGACGCGACCGCCCCCATTCTGCGGGGCACCGGCGGTTGCCAGGATTTCGGTTCTGTTGAGATCCATACGGTTCGGATTCGCTACACGGCCAAGACGGAGGGGAGGCGTCTTTGACGAGGGCCTACACGCTGTAGAGCACCCTCGGTGCCAATCCAACCAAACTGTTAACCCGGCACTGGAACAGTATATGCTTATTTGTCAATGACTTGCGACTACCGCCCTAGGGAGTGGCTCGGCTCACACACTACCATACTGCGGACAAATAGGAAATTAATTACCCACTTCCTGGTAACTCTCTGGGTATTAGTTCCCCTTGCCTTGGGGACAAAGTCCTTCTCGACGGCGAAAAGGATGGCCGGTCGTCCGGCATCGCCGTTTGGCAGGGAGTGTCAACAAGGGTTCCAGACGGCCTAGCCCGCCTCGCGTGATAAGATTTTCACGGTGTCCGCAACCGGCTTAGTTGCTCGCAAGGATTCTCCCGTCTTCGTGATGGGCTGCCATCGCTCTGGGACTAACCTGCTCTACGACATGTTGCTGTCCTCCGGCGGTTTTGCCATCTATCGCGGTTTTCTGCCGATTTACAAGATTCTGATTCCCCGCTTCGGCTCCATGGAGAGCGGCTCGAATCGCGACAAGATTCTCGAAACCTGGCTGCGCAGCAAGGGTTTCCGGCGCACCGGACTCGATGCCGAGCAGTTGTCGGCACGCATTTCAATTGAATGCCGCAGCGGTGGGGACTTTATCCGCGTGGTGATGGATTCTGTGGCAAGCAGCCAGCAGGCGCGGCGCTGGGCGGTGTACGATCCCGATAATGTGCTGCACGTCGAGCGCGTAAAACGCGACATACCCAACGCGCTATTTGTGCACATCATCCGCGACGGGCGCGACATTGCGCTCTCGCTTAAGAAAATGGGCGGCTTCACCCCCCTGCCTTGGGATCGCAGCCCAACCAACAGCCTGGTGGCAACTTCGCTGTATTGGGAGTGGATGGTTCACCGGGGCCGCGCTCATGGTTGCAAGTTCCCGGCCGACTACATCGAGATCCGATACGAAGACCTGATCACCAGCCCCCACGAAACGCTGGGCAAACTCGGCCGCTTTATCGATCACGATCTGGACTACGATCGGATCCAGCACGCTGGTCTGGGCCGACTGTCGGAGACGAACTCTTCCTTTCGCGGGGAAGGCGCGAAAGAAACAATCAACCCGCTCGGCCGCTGGAGAGAACGCATGGCGCCGTCCGACGTCGCCGCCATCGAAGCGACCGTAGGCGATTGCCTGCAGGAAAATGGCTATGAATTATCGCTGCCCGCCGCCGAGCGCCGCCGAAGTTTGCGGCAGTCGTGGATGCGCGGAATGTATCCCGCCTTTCTCGGTGGCAAACTGTGGCTGAAGTTGCAGACGCCCGTCGGCCGGCTCGCCAATATGTCCGCACTCGAACTCGAAGAGGAACCGGTGTCGATGGCGGAGTCGGTCCGGTCCTGAGGATCGTCATGAACGCGGCAAGCACAGCACCGGCCGGCACAGTCATGCAGAACGCCAACCCACTCGCCGAAAATCAGCTGGCAAGTCAGCGTTCCAGGGCTCCTGTGTTCGTCCTGGGTTGCGGACGCTCGGGGACCAAGTTCCTCTACCACACGTTGCTTTCCGCGGGCGGGTTCGCCGTCTATCATGCGGAGAGTAACGCCTTTAACCTCCTCGGCCTGCGCTTCGGCAACCTTGCCAGTCGCAGCAACCGCCGCCGACTGCTAGACGAGTACTACGCCAGTAAACTCTTCCACCGTACTGGACTCGAACCCAGTGACATCGATGAGCGAGTGATGGAAGATTGCCACAATGCCGGTGACTTCCTGCGCATCGTGATGGAAACAATCGCGCGGAAGCAAGGCGTCGAGCGCTGGGCGGAATCCACGCCGCTGCACATGCTCTATCTTCCATTGATTAAGAAGCTGATTCCCGATGCGCTCGTCGTCCATATTATTCGCGATGGGCGTGACGTCAGCGCATCCCTGCATCGCATCGGCTGGATCCGTCCGCTGCCCTGGGACCGCGCCCGCGCGTTTCTCGTGCCCGCCATCTTCTGGCGCTGGATCGTCAGCAAGGGCCGTCACTATGGGCAGGCGATGGCTGGCGATTACATGGAGGTTTACTACGAGGATCTGGTACAGAATCCGCGGGACACGCTGGCGCGCATCGGCAAGTTCATTGCCCACGATCTGGACTATGACCGCATTCAGCAGGTCGCGCTGGGGTCGGTGCACAATCCTAATTCTTCGTTTCGCGGCGACGGACAAGAAACGGAAGCGAACACTATCGGACGCTGGAAACGCATGTTCACTCCGCCGCAGGTTCGCGACCTCGAGTCGAGCATCGGCAGCTTGCTCATCGCTACCGGGTACGCACTCGAAACTCCGCCGGCGGAGAGGAGTTCGTCGTTGTCGGTACGTTTCATGAATTCTCTTTATCCCTTATATTTCGACTTGAAACTTTGGCTGAAGTCGCATACTCCGCTCGCCCGCATCGCCGACAAGGGGCGCATGGGCATCGCCGAGTCCGATGCCGATCCCGAGGCTAAGTAGAGTTGCATCCCGCCACGGATGGCTCGTATCAGGGCAGCGGTTTTGCGATGCTGAAGGGTTGCGTTGAGCGCGGAGCGTGTAGCTTCACTACGGCCTGTTTACGACGCCCTATTAACGATGAATGCGATTTCTCTAACCTGGCAGCCCGAAGGCGCGTTTCACCACGTGGGCTTCGTCGTGGCTTCGATTACGAATTCCGTACAGGGTTTCACCAGCATGCTGCAAGCGGATTGGGACGAGCAGGTTTTTCATGATCCGAACCAAGGTGTGCGCGTTACGTTCCTGAAGAGCCGGCGTGTGGGTGATCCGCTCTGGGAACTTGTGGAACCGGCTGACGACCAATCCCCCGTGCACTCTTTTGCTGCCAAGGGCGGCGGACTGCACCACGTTTGTTATGTGGTGGATAAACTGGAGCAGGCGCTTGCCGACTCGCGCGCGCTGGGGGCGCTGGTCACCCGGCAGCCGTTGCCCGCAGTCGCATTCGGCGGCCGGCGTATCGCGTGGATTTACACCAGGAACCGCCTGCTGATCGAATACTTGGAGCGCTGATCGATTTCCAGTTCGATGCACGATTCGAATTCCAATTCGACGCCTGATTCAACTTCACCGGAACGCAACCCTCCAAATTTGCGGGCTCAAATCGACGCGTTCATCGCCGAAGCAGCTTTCGATCTCGCTTCACTGCGACTGGCTGAGCTTTGGCGGCGCGATCCCGCGTCGGGCACGGCGAGCTTTGTGACCTCGCGACTCGACGATTTGCGAGACAAGTTGCGAGACAAGATGCGCGACAAACTCGCGCTAACACCTTTCAAACTGGCGATTCTGCGCTCGTTCACGGTCGAGCCGATCGTTCCGCTGCTGCGCTCCGAAGCATTCGCCCATGGCATCGATCTCGAAGTCCACGTCGGCGATTTCAACACCTACGTGCAGGACATGCTCGACAGCCAGAGTTCGCTTTATCGCTTTGCGCCGCACGCGGTTGTTTTGGCGGTACGCACCGAACAGGTTGCACCGGAGTTGTGGCGCGACTTCGCCGATCTGGCGCCGGAAGCGGCACAGCAAGCCGCCGAGCGCGTGGTCCGCGGCTACGAGCAGTGGATCGGCGCGTTTCGCAAACGCAGCCAGTCGGCTCTGATCGTTCATTCCCTCGAGCGCCCGTCATCGCCAAGTCTCGGAGTGCTCGACGGCCAATCCGAGGCGGGACAGTCCGGGCTCATCCGGCAAATCAATCGTGAACTGGGCCGCATCGCCGCCGGCTTCCATGGCGTGTACGCGCTCGACTACGATGCGCTGGTGGCGCGCCATGGCAGCGAGCATTGGCACGACGAGCGCAAATGGCTGACGGCGCGGCTTCCCATCGCCGCCGGCTACCTTCTTGAGATGGCGCGCGAGTGGATGCGTTTTATGGTGCCGCTCAGCGGCCGCACTGCCAAAGTTCTGGTCGTCGACCTCGACAACACTCTGTGGGGCGGCGTGATCGGCGAGGACGGCCTAGCCGGCATTAAAGTTGGCCCCGAATATCCGGGCGCGGCGTATCAGGGCCTGCATCGAGCGCTGGTTGATCTGTCTCGCAAAGGAATTTTGCTCGCCGTGTGCAGCAAGAACAATCTCGCCGATGCAATGGAAGCGCTGGAAAAGCATCCTGGAATGCTGGTGCGCGCGAAGCATTTCGCCGCTATGCGCATCAATTGGATCGATAAAGCGCAGAATCTCCGCGAGATCGCACAGGAACTGAATGTCGGCATTGATGCGCTCGCCTTCATGGACGACAACCGCTTTGAGCGAGAGCAGGTTCGTGCCGCGCTTCCGGAAGTTACCGTTATCGACCTGCCGAAGAATCCACTCGAATATGCCGCCGCCATCAGGAATTGTGCGGCATTCGAGCGGCTCACCCTGTCCGACGAAGACCGGCAGCGCACCGAAATCTATGCGGCCCAGAAGCAGCGCTCCGGCGCCGAGCAGACCTTTCAATCGAAGGAAGATTTCTTTCGTTTCCTGGAACAGGAAGCTGAACTGGAACCGGTAACGAACCTGACGCTGGCGCGGGTGGCGCAACTCACGCAGAAAACTAACCAGTTCAACCTGACCACCCGGCGCTACACCGAGCCGCAGATCGCGGAGATGACAAAACAGCCGGGGTGGCACGTGTTTTCGATCAGGCTGCGCGATCGTTTCGGCGATCACGGCCTGGTCGGGGTCGCGATCGCGCACGACGTAGGCGAACAGTGCGAAGTCGACACCTTCCTGCTGAGCTGCCGCGTCATCGGAAGGACGGTCGAATCCGCGCTTCTCGCCCATCTCGCCGAAAGCGCCGCCCAGCGCGGCCGCAAGCGGCTGGAGGGCTGGTATCTGCCGACCAAGAAAAATGCTCCGGCGCGCGATTTCTACCAGCAGCATGGCTTCGAGTGGCAGGTAACCAACTGCGAGGGTTCTCTGTGGACGCTCGACCTGACAAGTTGCACTCTACGTTGCCCGGATTGGATTAAGCTGAAGGTGAGCGACGGGGTCAAAACAGCGGAAGGCAACCCGGGAGGAAAGAATTGACAGTCAGTACGTTTGACCAGGTGCGCAACGTCGCCAGCGACATCTTCGGGGTTCCGGCGGACAAGATCACGGCGGAATCTTCGCCGGAGACGATCGAGAATTGGGATTCCATGCAGCATCTGAATCTGGTTCTCGCCATCGAAGAAAAGTTCGGAGTGCAGCTTGAGCCGGAAGATATCGAGCAGATGAAGAGCATCGGCGCGGTTGCGGCGCTGGTCAAAAAGCTGCAGTCGGCGGCACGCTAGATCCGCATCAGGGCATCGCTTCAGCGACGCCGAAAGCACTTCAAATTGGATGCCCCTTCAGGGGCTGGGCAGATGCAACGCTCGCACATACAACTCATGGCCATCGTCATCCAGCCCTATCGTCCCGAGCACGAGAAGGCGGTGGCTAATTTCAATCAGCGCCTCCGGCAAGCGGGCGAGGATGAGAACATGGTGTTCTATCCTTCGGCCGAGCCGCGTTGGCTCCCGCGTTCGGCGGCGTCGCGCATCTACAACGAATACTTTGTCGCCGTCGATGGTGGAATCGTGCGCGGCGGCTACGCGCTCAAGACCCAGGACTTCTTTTTTCCCGACCGGCGGATTCGCTCGATCGGTTACTATCACCATCCTCTGTCCGAAGGCATCGTCAACAAGGCCCATGCCATCGTGGGCACACTGCTGCTGCGCGATGCGATGCAGCGTGCGCCGCTGCTCTACTGTCTCGGCATGGCCGGGTACGACCGTCCCCTGCCGCAGATGCTGGTTCGACTGGGATGGGCGCATTGCCTAGTGCCGTTCTTCTTTCGCATCGTGAATCCTTCATGCTTTCTCAGAAATATGCAGGCCCTGCGTTCGTCGCCGTCGCGGAAATTTCTGATGGACCTCGCGGCCTACAGCGGCGCCGGATGGGCGGCCTCGAAGGTGGTCCAGGGCTATCGGGCTATCAGGGCGCCGCGCTCGCTCGCAGCCGAGTGCTGCGAAGTCGCGAGCTTCGAAGACAGTGAGTCCGCCGAAGGCCTGCAGGCTCTCTGGGAGCAAGCACGGCAGACGTGCTCGTTTACGGCGGTGCGCGATGCCGAGGCTTTGCGCACTTTGTATCCTTTTGCGCAAATGCATCTCACACGCATTGTTATCAGGCGGAACGGCGCCACGATTGGATGGGCAGTCGTGGGCGAGCGTCGCAAGGATGCGAAGTATGGCAAACTGCGCGTCGGGTCGGTGGTTGACTGCCTCGCACTGCCGGGAGAATTTCATTCGGTTGTGCGCGCCGCGACCGTTACCCTCGAGCGGCATGGCTTCGATCTGATCCTCAGCAATCAGAGTCACGGGGCCTGGGGCGCGGCCTTCGACGCCGCGGGCTATCTACTCGGACCGTCAAACTTTATTTTCGCGGCCTCGAAGAAGCTGGCCGAGCTGCTGGCTCCCTTTGAAGAATCGCGTCCGCGAATGCATCTGACCCGCGCGGATGGAGACGGGCTACCGGGAAATTTCTAACGGCGATCACTCTCACTTACAAATCATCTTCACTGGGTCGCGTGAGTTATTTCCGAGGCTTCCCTTTTCGTTTCGCTCGATAGTTTGTAGCCCAGTTGTTTCATTAGCGGCCCCCAGTGCGCTTCCATGTAGGTAACAGTTTTTTCGGGAAGCACGGCTTGCCATCCGCCGGACGACGCCTTGCGCACGAAAGGTTTATCGCTGCGGGTATGGAACGTGGCTACCCATTTCTTGCCCTGTGTCTCTTCCATTTTGCGCATGTTGCCGGCGGAACTTCGTTCGATGGCTTGGCTTATGCGCTCTGCATCCGGGTTGAGGCCTATGAAACGGGCCACGCGCGCCAGTTCGCGCGGCTGATCCTGTTGCAGATCTTCGTAGCGCATCAGCAGGAAGCCGTCGTGTCCTTGGCGCGTCGCCACCCAACTGTTGACATGATCGGCCCAAGACCCGATGCGGCGCCAGAAGTTGCCATCCATCCAGCGGGGAACGAATTCGTCGATGGGACAGCCGTCGGGAATCGAGCGCAACTTCGTTTCCCAGTGATAATTGGAAATGGCGACATCGCGCGGATCGCGCACGATGTAAATGACACGGCGGTAGCGGGCATCGAAAGACTCGTGGCTCTTGAGCACTCGCGGCCGGGGAAGGCGGCGCAGAACCCAGTCGGCGGTCTTGTACATGTCGGGGACGAGGCGTTCGACATTCAGGAAGGTAACGGGCTCGTGTGGATTAACAAAATTGCCCACCAGAAAACGCGTCCAGGTGTTGCCGGAACGCGGATAGGACGTGAGAAAAACATCGTCGTCGAAAATGGTGATTTCGCGCTCGAGCAGCGTGCGACGAAAGAGCACGTCATGAACCCGCGATAGATGCCGGAATGCCCTGCGAACGAGTAACGCCATCGGTGCTTCCCCTCAGTCCTACTATTCTTCGGCCTATTCTTCGACCGGACTGCGCTCGGCGGAAGAGCGGTTGCCTTGCAGCCATCCGAGAAATTTCTGCTTGCGCGCAAACATGTTACGAGCCTCGTTACGTAGAGTGCCTACGATCTGATAACGAGACTTGGTGAACCAGGGCACACGATGCGGCTTGCAGCCGTACTTTTCCTTGTAAGTGCCTTCGCCGCCCCAGTCGAAGATGGTGACGCCACGCTTTTTCCAGTAGCGCATAGCGTACCAGTGACAGGCTTCGTTGGGGCGCAAGCTCTGATAGGCGCGGAAACTCGCGTTGCCCCAGAACTCCGCGATCTGGTTGAAACCGGGATAGATTCCGGTGGCGATGCACTTCCCTTCCGAATCGCGCGCACGAAGCAGCAAGACATTGCCGCTCGGCTCCACATTGCGAACCAGGGCGCGGACGCGGTCCACGGAATAAGTGGGAACCAGGGCCTGTTTGGCAAAGACGTCCTCCAGTTGCTCGTAATATTCGTCGGCGAAGGCGAGGTCATGCGCCTCTTCGATCCTGAGGCCGCTCTTTTCTGCTTTGCGAATGCAACGGCGGCAGGCGCTTTCCATGCCGTTGAATAATTCTTCTTCTGAGCGGGTCAGATCCGTGCGGTAGGAGGCGTAGTATTCGGCCTTGAATCCCGCGGTCTCGCCGTCTTCGAAAGTGAAATTTGGATCGGAGACTTCGAGATGCAGGCACTTGAGATCATCCCACGCAAGTTTTTCGAGGGCTTCAAGCGCCGCGCGACGCGGGACGCCGGGGTTGAGATTGAAGCCGATGTAAGGAGTCGTCCAGCCGGGAAAAGAACTGCCCAGAACTTTCATGCCGAACTTCGAGAACGTCAGACCGGTAAAGTATCCGAGGACGTCGCCCGCTTCGCGCAGTTCGGCCAGCACGGGTTGGGCTTTCTGTGCCTCGGCGACGAACTGCAGCCACTCGCGCGTCTGGAAGACGGTACGGTCGGCAAAACCGTCGAGGCATTTCCAGTCAGCGGATTTGATCTCAATGGGATAAAACTTCATTGTTTTCCGGTCGCATCGTTAACAGCAAACTCCTACCAGCAAATTCCTTCATAGGTCTCGGCGCCTTCTGGACGCCTGGTCTTGTCCAGGTGGATGAGGTCAATCACGATCTGATCGGGCCGCAGGTACTTGGCGAGTTGATCTTTGCTCGCCGACTTGTTGCCCAGAATCACGACTTCGGCGGTACGCATCACGCTTTCAAGGTCGGCAGAGAGCACGGATCCGATGTGCGGGATGACTTCTTCGATGTACTGGCGATTGGAACCGGCGAGGCGGCCGAGGGAAACGTCCTCGTCCCACACTTTGATTTCGAGACCCTCGCCCATGAGACGCTTGATCAACTGCACTTGTGGGCTCTCGCGCAGGTCGTCGGTGCCGGCTTTGAAGCTCAGGCCGAGCTGCGCAATTTTCTTTTTGCCGGTGCTCATCACCATTTCCACGGCGCGATCGACGTGCTCGGCGTTGCTCGGCATGAGCGATTCGAGCAAGGGAAGTTTGAGGTCGAGTTCCTTGGCCTTGTAGGTGATGGCGCGCAGATCTTTTGGAAGACAGGAACCGCCAAAGGCGAAGCCTGGCGAAAGATACGCGGAAGAAATGTTCAGCTTGGTGTCGGAAGTGAAGATTTTAGTGACCGCATGCGCGTCGACGCCAAGATGCTTGCACATGGTTCCCATTTCGTTGGCAAAGCCGACTTTTACCGCGTGATAGCAGTTGGAGAAATACTTGACCATTTCGGCAACAGGAATGGTCGTCTCGTAAAGGGTACCCGGAGTGTTTTTGTAAAGCTCGCGCAACGGCCCTAGGTGCTGAGTATCGCTGGCACCGAGAATGGTGTAGGGCGGATTCAGAAAATCGGCAACCGCGCTGCCTTCGCGCATGAACTCGGGGTTATAGCAAACGGTAAAATCCCGACCGTATTGTTTGCCGCTCTCTTTTTCGAGGATAGGGAGCACCACCGTTTCGGTGGTTCCGGCCAGCACCGTGCTGCGCAGAACAAATACGTGCGGCGATTTTTTCTGGCGGATGGCAGCGGCGATTTCCCGGGCAACGTGTTCGATGTGGCTGAGGTCGAGCTTGCCATTTTTCAGGCTGGGCGTTCCCACGCAAACGAACGAGACTTCGGAGTTCAGCACGGCTGCAGTGGCGTCGGTGGTCGCGTGCAGAAGCCCAGCACGATGCGCTTCGGAGACCATTTCAGCCATGCGCGCCTCGATGATCGGGGTCCGGCCCGAGTCCATCGTCTCAACTTTGGCGCGACTCACGTCGACGCCGATGACTTTGTGACCCATGGAGGCAAAGCAGGCCGCCGACACCGAGCCGACGTATCCCAACCCAAAAATGCTAACCGACAAGCCCAAGCGAAATTCTCCTGCAATCGAGGATCTGGGGGCTACTTGGTGGCACTACGAACTATACCAACCCCAGGTTGAGTGATAGCAAGCCGTTCTCCACCGGGAAGCGAAATGGCCTCGGACCAGGATTGCAACATACTTGTTTTCAACATTTTACAGAACTTTTCTGGCGGTCGCCTGATTCCATCCCGCGGCGGGGCAAAATGTGGACAACTTTTTCCACCGCGTAGGAACTCTGCTGGGCCAAATTGCCACGACCCCAATCTCAACGCAGCAGCCGAGGGCACCGGATTGGGCAAAGGTACCAACGGTAACGGGCAGGTCGAGAGCTGGTTTTCAGCATGTAAGATAGGGGAATCTGTGGCTTCTGGATGGCAAAGCAAGCTGGCGCGCATATCCCGGATGGACTGGGAAGAGATACGCGTGCGTGCGCGGCAGGAATTCCACAAGCAGGGCGACCTACTCCTGCACCGCATGGGCGTACGCGCTGGGGCGCTTCGGCTGAAGACCAATCGGGCGACGGGGCAGGGGCAATTTTTCTTTCTTGCCGGTAAAGGTTCGGAGCGCGCGGAGCTGTTGCGTAAACATCTGCCCGACGAAGCGTCCAAGATTATGCGTGAGGCCGATGAGATTTGCGGCCATCGTTTTCGCCTGCTGGGCTACCAATATCTTGTCTTCAATCTTGACGGCGCCAGCGGCGGTAACAGTGTCGGCAGCGATAATTTCAAAGATATCGACTGGCATCTCGATCCCGTACACCGCAAGCGCGCGCCACTGGATCCCTGGTTCAAGATTCCATTTCTTGATTTCGCGGTGGTGGGCGACCATAAAATCACGTGGGAATTGAATCGCCATCAGCATCTGGTAACGCTAGCCAAGGCCGCCCTGCTGAGCAGAGACGAGAAGTACGCGCGCGAACTGACGGCGCTGTGGCGTGGCTGGATCAAGGCGAATCCATATCCGTTGGGGATCAACTGGGCAAGCACGCTGGAGGTTGCCTTCCGCAGCATGTCGTGGATGTGGGTGGACCAGTTGCTGGCGGGAACGCCGGAGTACGCGCAGTTTCGCGCGGAACTGACTCCGGCGCTTGCATTTCACGGCCGGTACATCGAGCGCTATCTATCTACTTATTTTTCTCCGAACACGCATCTGCTGGGCGAAGCGGTCGCGCTGTTCTTTCTGGGCACTCTATATCCGCAAATGCCGGGTGCCGCACGCTGGAAGGAATCCGGGTGGAAGATCGTGCTGCATGAGGCAGCGCGGCAGGTGCGTCCGGATGGCGTTTACTTCGAGCAATCGCTGTACTACCACGTTTATGCGCTCGACTTCTTTCTATATGCGCGGTTGCTCGCTGCCCGGAATGGAATGGAAATTCCACCCGCGTATGACGCCGTGCTGGTACGAATGCTGGATGTAGTGGCGGCGCTCACGCAGGCAGGCCCGGCGGAAGGGTTCGGCGATGACGATGGCGGGCGGCTATGGAATCCGCGACGCAACCGCACAGAGCAGATGACGGACCCGCTGGCGCTAGGCGCGGTGATGTACGCGAAGGAGTTTTCCGGCGCACGGCTCACGGAAGAAACAATCTGGTTGTTTGGCGATCATACCGTCGAGAGATTGTCGAGCACACACTCGAGCCCACAGGAGAGCCCGGCCGCAAGATCAGTGGCTTTTCCCGACGGCGGCATTTACGTGCTCGCAGATTCACATCCATACGCACAGGCTATGGTGGTGGATGCCGGTCCGCAGGGCGTGGGCCGCTCGGGGCACGGACATGCCGACGCACTCAGCCTTCGGCTCACCATGGACGGTCGGCGGTGGCTGGTGGACGCGGGGAGCGGCGTCTACATTTCGAAAGATCCGGCGGATCGCAACACGTTCCGCGGAACCGGTGCACACAACACGGTGCGCGTGGATGAAGTCGACCAGGCGGTCGCGGACGAACCATTTTCGTGGACTAACATTCCGACAACCCACGCGGAAAATTGGGTCGCGGGGAAGAGTTTCACTTACTTTGTGGGCAGTCATAATGGATATGCGCGGCTGGCGGATCCGGTCTTGCATCGGCGGCATGTGCTGAAAATCGCGGGTGGCGTGTGGCTGGTACGCGATGTCGCGGTCGGTCGATCGGACCATGAACTGGAGATACGGTGGCACTTTGCGCCCGATCTCGAAGTTCAAACCCTTGGATCTGGACGAGTAGAGGTAAAGGTATCGACGGCGGGCGCTGTGTCGGGTGAATCAGGGCTGAGCCTCATCGTGCCGGAAGAAACGGTCTGGCATACGGCGACCGAAGTCAGCAGAACTCTGCTGTCGCCCGCTTACGGCGCGTACGAGCCCGCACCGTTGGTGCGAAGCCATGCGCGGGTGTTGCTGCCGGCGGAGACAGCTACTGTGCTGGTGCCACGCTGTGGCGCAATCCGGCAGGAGGATGAACCACGCCTGGCCAGCATGGCGCAGGCCGCAGTGCAGGTGTATGAACTCGATTCTCATGACGAAAGCCACGGATTCTTTTTTGCGCGTGGCGACGACCCTTGGAGCTTCGGTCCGTGGTCTTCGGACGCGCGGGTGTTGTATTGCCGCATTGAGAATGAGAGGCTCGCACATCTGATGGTGATCGGCGGGAAGCACGTCGCATTTCAGGGACAGCCCCTGTTGACGTCGGCAGCGACATTCGCATTTTTCGAGTGGCGCAGGCAGGATGCCTTGATGAATGCGGCGCCAGGAAGCGTTTCCGTTACGTCATTGTTCGAGAAGCTGACGGGCGATTCGCCTTCCTTATCGGCGGGCTTGAATCATGGCTCGTCAAAACCTGGTTCGTCAAAGCCTGGTTCGCCGAATCGCAGTCCGTCATCCTACGCGGAGAAACACTAAATGTGCGGGATCGCTGGGATTCTTGAATTCCGACGAGACGCGCGGGCAAGCGCCACGGCCTTGCGCGAAATGTGCCGCGTAATCAGTCATCGCGGCCCCGACGACGAAGGCTTTTATACCGACGGCGCGGCGGGCATCGGCATGCGGCGGCTCAGCATTGTCGATGTGGCGGGCGGGCACCAACCGATCTCGAACGAGGACGGCACGCTGTGGATCGTGTTCAATGGCGAAATCTACAATCATCTCGCTTTGCGCGAGCAACTCATCGCGCGCGGCCACCACTACAACACGCACAGTGATACCGAGACCGTCATCCACCTCTACGAAGAATACGGCGCTGATTGTGTGCAGCACCTGCGCGGCATGTTCGCCTTTGCGCTCTGGAACCGCAATACGAAAACGCTTTTCATCGCGCGCGACCGGCTGGGCATCAAACCGTTGTACTACAACTTGACGCCCGAACGGCTGCTGTTCGGATCGGAAATCAAAGCGGTGCTGGCACATGGCGGGATCCGTCCGGAGTTCAATCGGGCGGCGCTGCCGGAGTATTTGGCGTTTGGATATTTGTCGGGCGAGGAAAGTTTCTACTCCGGAATCCTCAAGCTGATGCCCGGGCACACAATGACTGTTGGTCCGGATGGCAAAGCCGACATACGGCAGTACTGGGACTTGGATGCATCAAGGCCGCACGAATCGCGAGATGAACGTTACTACGTCCAGAGCTACCGCGAGTTGCTCGAGTGCGCAGTCAACAGCCACCTGATGAGCGACGTGCCGCTGGGCGTGTTCCTGAGCGGCGGCGTGGATTCAAGCGCGGTGGCGGCGCTGATGACAAAAATACGGCGTGAGCCGGTCGAGACTTTTTCTGTCGGCTACACCGAGCAGACTTACAGCGAACTGCCTTTCGCGCGCACGGTTTCCGATCACATCAAGTCGCGACATCATGAAGTATTGGTCAGCGAGCAGGATTTCTTCGGGGCGCTCCCGCATTTGATCTGGCATGAAGATGAGCCGATCGTGTGGCCATCAAGCGTGTCGCTTTACTTTGTCGCTCGTCTTGCTCGCGAGAGAGTTACCGTGGTGCTGACCGGAGAAGGCGCGGATGAAACGCTGGCGGGCTACACACGTTATGCATTCACTTTGAAGAATGCGGCCATGGATCGAGCGTATCGCAGCGTCGTGCCGAGCTCTCTGCGACGCGGATTGCGCAACGCGGTTGCGACTTCTTCACTGCTGGGAGCAACCCTGCGCCGGAAACTGGACCATACGTTCTTAGCCAAGGACGGAAATTCCTGGGCTTCCTTCTACTTCGATAATTTCTTTTCCGCCTTCGGCGAAACCGAGCAGAACGGGTTGCTGACCAGCGAGTTTGCGCAGGAAGCCGCCCCCAGCACGGCATATAAGAATGTGATCGATTACTGGGAGCACTCGTCGTCAGCTCCACCGGGGGGCGAAATGCTGCAACGGCTGCTCTACACCGACATCAAGACTTACCTGGTGGAACTGCTGATGAAGCAGGACAACATGAGCATGGCCGCATCCATTGAAAGCCGGGTGCCGTTTCTCGATCATATGCTGGTTGAATTCGCGACCCGCATTCCACGCGAAGTGCAGATTCAAGGCTTAGCCGGCAAACGTATTCTGAAAAAGGCGGCAGAAGATTTGCTGCCGCACTCGATTCTGTACCGACCGAAGCTGGGATTTCCCACACCCTGGAGCGGGTGGCTGGCTGGGCCGCGACTGGAAACAGTTCGCGAGACGCTGCTCGAACCGCGCAGCTTGAATCGCGGATACTTCCGGCGCGAGGCGATCGAGAAACTGTTTGACGAACATCGCGCAAAGCATCGTGACAACTACGATCGCATCTGGCGGTTGCTCAATCTTGAGTTGTGGCATCGCGTTTGTCTTGAAGGCGAAGCGCACGATCAGATTGTCGAGCCTGCGATGAAGATGGCCACGACGCGGTAAACGACCTTGTCGCGTCGCAGTCTCTCAATTGGGATAGGTTTGAGTTGTAGATTTGCAGGGCACAACGTCAGTGCTATTCTCGTTAACCTATGCGCAGCTTCTGCTTGATCTGTTTCTTGCTTGCGTTCACTACACTTTGTGCGTTTGGCCAGCAACCCTTCCTCGATACTCATCAATGGGCCGCGCTGCGCGACGAGTCGAGCGGTGCTGCCCCCTACGAGAACCTTCGCTACCTGACTGGGCTGCATCGAGTGCCGGCAACTCCAGAATTTGACAAGGCAGCACAATTCGTTTTACAGCGCGCGCGTGAATACGGCCTTGCCGATGCTCATAGCGAGCAGTTCCCGATAGATGGCACCAAGAATTATGGCTTGATGCGCTCGTACCTGGCATGGACAGTGGAAGAGGCTCGGCTGTGGGAAGTCCGTCCCGAGCACCTTCTTCTCGGGGATTGGAAGACGGATCCAATCCGCCTCGCGGACTATAGTCACACCGCCGACGTGGAAACGGAATTGGTCGACGTGGGCAACGGTGGAAGCGATGCGGATTATTCGGTCAAAGACGTCCGCGGAAAGATCGTTCTGGCCGATGGCGTCCTGGCGCGAGTGCAGGAGCTGGCGATCACACAGCGCGGCGCCGTTGGCATCGTCAGCGACATGCCCAACCAGACCACGGCCTGGTCTGGTCTGGACACAACTGTGGTTCGGTGGGGTCATCTGGATGCGCGTCAACCGTCCGGTTTCGCATTTATGGTCTCTCGCCAGACCGCCGAAGCGCTGCGGTCGCGCTTGCGAAGCGGCGAACTCCTCATTCTGAATGCCCACGTCAAAGCGACGGTCGGCCCGGGCCACTGGACAGTCGTGACCGCCACAATTCCAGGCACGGATTCTGCCGCGGGAGAAATTGTCTATAGCTGCCATCTCGATCACGAACGTCCGGGAGCAAACGATAACGGAAGCGGATGCGTGACCATCCTTGAGTCCGCGCGTGTGCTGGCGCGTTTGATCGACTCGGGCCAACTGCCTCGGCCGAAACGTACTCTGCGGTTTGTCTGGGGGCCGGAGGTCGAGGGCACGATGGCGTTTCTCGCCAGCCATCCGGAGATCAGGCAGCGGTTGCGCGCCAACATCCACATGGATATGGTTGGCGGCGACCCTTTCAAGAACAAGTCGGTGTTCCATGTCACGGGCACTCCGTGGTCGCTGCCGAGTTTTGTTACTGATATAGGTGCCGTGTTTCTCGATGCGATTCGCAGTGCCGCCAGCGGATACGCCGGGGGCGAAATGCCAGCCGCCGCTGGCATTGTGGAAACCCGTGCTGGCGGACAAGGCACTCGCAACGAATTGATCGCGGATGTAAAACCCTATTCGGCCGGCAGCGATCATGACGATTACGACTCTTCCACCATCGCGGTCCCATCGCTTTATCTTTGCGACTGGCCAGATATCTATATCCACACCGACCACGATACTCTCGATCAGATTGACGCAACGAAGTTGCGCCGCGTGGCGCTGCTGGGAGCGGCCTCGGGATACGTCTACGCAAGCGTCACTGCGCAACAACTCCCAACGCTGCTTCCGTTCCTTACGGCCCAAGCCGAAGCCCGCCTCACCCGGGTCTTCGGAGTGGCACAGCAGTTAGTGGATGACGCTCAACTCGAACCGGGCGTCGCGTGGTACGAAGCGCGCAACCTGGTGAATCAAACCTTGCAGCGTGAGGATGCCACGCTGCACTCCATAGTCGAATTCACCAGCGGGCCTGCCGGAGCGGATGCAGACGGCGCCAAAGCCCTCGCGGAGCAAGCGACGAATTTCCACAGTTGGCTCGAAAGGCAGGCTAAGGTGCGTGGAGCAAAGGGAGTGGCGCCCAGCGCGCCTTGGGCCGGCGACCCGGAGGCGAAACGCATGCCCATTCGCGCGGGCGAATTCGGTCCCCTGACTTATCAGAACGATAACGTTCTGCTGGCACGCTTGGGTAAAGGGCGTTACGCGAAGATCAAACTGATCAACAGCGAAGCGACCCCAATGCTGGACGTGCGTGACCAATCCGAGCTTTATGCCTACGAAATCATCAACTTCGTCAATGGAAAGCGCACCGTTGGTGAGATCCGCGACGCGGTGTCGGCTGAATACGGACCTTTACCGGTAAATTTTGTCGCCGACTACCTCGACGCTTGCGCTGAAGCAGGGGTGATCCAGTGGAAGTAAGTCGACCGATAGATGACCGAAGGATCTCACCTCGCGCACGTCAATAAGATCAGTTGCAAAGCGGACGCGGGCGCACTAGAGTACGTCCAACATGTAAGGTTCGCCGCTGCGTGACTGGTGGAGCGCTATAAAGCAGCTGGAAAGGATACAAGATTGAAGATCTCGCAAAAAGGTCTTTACGCGTTGCAAGCGATCATGACGCTTGGCCGCCGATACGGAACGGAAACCGTAAAGATACGCGACATAGCCCTTGATAGCGACCTGCCCGAAAAATTTCTTGAATTGATTCTGCTGGAGCTCAAGAATGCGCGCATCGTGGAAAGCGTTCGGGGCGCGAAAGGCGGGTATCGGCTGCGCCGTGCGCCAGCGGAGATCAAACTCAGCGAGATCATTCGTCTGGTTGACGGTCCACTCGCACCCTTTGGGGATGCGGATCAACTCCGCAGCCTGATCGTCACCGATCCCGATCATCGCGCGCTTTACGGCGTGTTTTTGGAAGTGCGAGATGCCGCCGCCAAAATACTGGAGAGCACCTCGGTCGCTGACATTGTCGGCGGGGCTTCTAAGTCCCGCAAGAAATCGAGCGCTAGGCAGAAGGCAAAGAGAGTTCCGGTTCTGTCGATTGTCCACGAGGGCGCGAAGAGCAAGTAGCTCACTTTGTCCCCGCTGGCTCTAAAGTTATGCGAGAACGGCCTCGTACTCGCCATACGCACCCTTGAAATCGGTGATTTCGTGGCTGCCCTCGAAGTGCCATATCCTGGTCGCAACTTCATCGATGAGGTCCTCGTCATGCGTGACCAGCAGCACCGTTCCGGGATAGCGCTGCAGCGAGATGTTGAGGGCGTTGATCGACTCCAGATCGAGATGGTTGGTCGGTTCGTCGAGCACGAGCATGTTCGGCTTCTGCAGCATCAGTTTGCAAAACAGAAGGCGCGCTGCTTCTCCGCCGGAGAGTACGTCGGTACGCTTCTCGGCATCATCGCGCGGAAACAGCATCTGGCCCAGTATGCCGCGAATCTCTTCGGTCGAGGCGGAAGGGTCCCACTGATGGAGCCACTCCAGAACCTTGATGCCGGGCTCGATTAGCGCCTTGTGATCCTGGGCGAAATATCCTACGGCGGCTTCGTGACCCCAGATGACTTTTCCGCCATCGACAAAGGGGCCATCGTAGCCGCTGGTTTTTCTGAGTTCCGATTCCGAAACCGTCGGCGAGTTCGCCAGCAGGGCGTTTACTAACGTGGTCTTGCCGGAGCCGTTTCGGCCCATCAACGCGATTTTTTCTCCGCGCAGCACGCTCGCCGTGAAACCGGAAATCACTTTGGCTTCTCCGTACGACTTCGTAACGCCTTCGATTTCCAGAATATGTTTGCCGGACGGCCGCTTCTGCTCAAACTTCAGGTAGGGACGCTGGATGTTGGACCTCGCCAGTTCCGTAACCTGCAGGCGCTCGACTTCCTTGCGCCGCGACTGCACCTGACTGGAGCGAGTTCCAGCGGCGAAGCGCGCGATGAATTCGTTTAACTGCGCGATCTTCTTCTCACGCTGCGCGTTTTGCCCTTCGATCTGCGAGCGAACCTGAGTCTTCGCCACCACCATGTCGTCATAAGTGCCGGTGTAAGTAATGATGGTCTCGTAATCGATGTCGGCAATATGAGTGCAAATGCCGTTGAGGAAATGGCGGTCGTGCGAGATCACGATCAGCACGCCCTCATATTGATTCAGAAAATTCTTCAGCCAGTGGATCGAGTCCAGATCGAGGTGGTTCGTAGGCTCGTCGAGCAACAACGCCTGCGGATGTCCGAAGAGAGCCTGCGCCAGCAACACGCGCATTTTTTGCCCGCCCGGTATCTCCGACATTTTCCGCTCGTGCATCTCGTCGGGAATGTCGAGGCCTTGCAGCAGAATCGCAGCGTCGGTTTCAGCCGTGTAGCCGTCTTCTTCGCCCACGATGCCTTCGAGTTCGCCGAGTTTCATGCCGTCGGCGTCGGTCATCTCGTGCTTCGCGTAGATGATTTCGCGTTCTTCGAGCGCGGACCACAGGCGGCGATTTCCCATGATGACCGCGTCGATTACACGATATTTATCGAAGGCGAATTGATCCTGGCTCAAAACGCCAAGCTTGCGGGGACGGACGACAGTTCCCTTCTGCGGCTCAAGCTCGCCGGTCAGAAGCTTCATAAAGGTGGACTTGCCCGCCCCGTTGGGGCCGGTAAGGCCGTAGCGTTTCGCCGGTACAAAGCCGGTGGAAACTTCGTCGAACAGAACTTTGGCGCCGTAGCGCATGGACACATTGCCAACTGAAATCATGATGTTCAGGGAACTGCGGGAATCGGTCCTAATCGTATCGGAGGAAGACGCAGCTGCTGTTATTAGGATATCACGAGCTCGCGGCCTCTAGAGTCAACGGCTCAACCACAGAGGTCACCGAGGTCACAGGGAACGGCCACAGGGAACACCGCCGCTTGCCGCCGCCAATTGCGGATTCGTGTTAGCCTTTTCAAGCGAATCTTCCCTGAAAGCGGGAGCATGATGAACGACCCTCGGCCTTCTTCCATTAATCTTCAGGCAGTCGCGCGGCAGGTTATGCAGGCAGAGGGTTTCGAGCCGGATTTTCCGCCCGAAGTCCCAAAACAACTGGCCGACATCAGCGCGCATCCGCCGCAACTTGTGCCTTCCGACAAGGTTCGGGACCTGCGCAATCTTCTTTGGTCGTCGATCGACAACGACACATCGAAGGATCTTGACCAGATCGAGGTCGCCGAACGCTTGCCCAATGGCGACATCAAAGTAATGATCGGCATCGCCGACGTGGACTCCTTTGTAGGAAAAGACTCTCCCATCGATCAACACGCCGCCCGCGAGACCACCTCGGTCTATACCGGCGTAGCCATTTTTCCGATGTTGCCGAACGAACTCTCGACGGGTGCGTCGTCTCTGCTTCCAGACGTGGACAGACCCGCAGTGGTTACCGAATTGGTGGTTGGTGCCAGCGGCACTCTAAGTTCCAGCGACGTGTATCGAGCTCTGGTGCGCAACAAGGCGCAACTTACCTACAACTCGGTCGGAGCCTGGCTGGAAGGCACTGCGGCGGCTCCGCCTAAAGTGGCTGCGTCGTCGGAACTGCAGGCGCAGCTCAAGCTGCAGGATCAGGTGGCGCAGACGCTTCGGCAACTGCGTTACGCCCACGGTGCGCTGAACATCGACACTGCCGAAGTGGTTCCGCTGCTGCTCAACCAGCAGGTTACCGGTGTCGCGACGGTGGAGAAGAATCGCGCCACGGAGTTGATTGAAGACTTCATGATCGCGGCCAATGGCGTGGTGGCGCGGCTGCTGGAAAAAGTTTCTTCCTTGCGGCGCATCGTGAAAACTCCGGAGCATTGGGACGGCATCGTACGGTTGGCGGCGGCGGATGGAGAAAAGCTGCCCGTACAGGCCGATTCCAAGGCGCTCAACGATTTTCTTTTGAAGCGCAAAGCGGCGGACCCGGATCACTTCGCCGACCTCTCGCTTGCGGTCATCAAGCTGATTGGGCCGGGCGAATATGTGCTGGAGCGTCCGGGCGATCCCGAGCAGGGACACTTCGGATTGGCAGTGCAGGATTACACGCACTCGACCGCGCCCAACCGGCGCTTTGCCGATGTGGTCACGCAAAGGCTGATCAAGTCTTTGCTCGATGGAAAGCTCGGGCCCTACTCCGATGACCAACTCACCAGCATCGCCGCGAACTGCACGCAGAAAGGCGACGCAGCGCGAAAAGTGGAGCGGGAAATGTCGAAGCGGCTGGCCGCCGTGGCTATGAGCCATCGCGTCGGTGAGACCCTCGACGCCGTCGTTACCGGGGTTACTCCGAAGGGAACGTTTGTTCGCGTTCTGCAGCCGCACATCGAAGGATTGTTGGCACAGGGGTCGCAGGGGCTGCACGTCGGCGACAAGATTCGGGCAAAACTCACGCGGACCGATGCGCAGCGCGGGTTTATTGATTTTGCTAGAGCATAGGACAAGGTCCCGGTCTTGTTTCGCCTATTGTTCCCTATCTACTCATGAGTTATTAAGAAGCTGCCGTCTCTGAAAAAAATAAATTGTCCGATATTTAGAATCATAGCTTTAGCGGAAATCTCCCGCCAAATCTTTGAGTTTACAGGACTTAGAGGTAAAATATTCCGGAATAAGTAGTTAGATGGCAATTTCTGGGCTTTTCGCTGGGACTCGACGGTTCTCTTACTCGTTTTGTTCGCCTCGAATTTCGCGGGTTAAATTGGCTTGACCTCTTGACACACCAAGCCCAGAAAAATGGCGCCCGATCTTTGAGCAATCTGTAACGACTGGCAAATCCCCCGAGCGGCGTTGGACTGGCCGCGCCCAAAGTTTTGTGGCACGCGCATCCACACATTCGCAAAGAACGCGAATGTGTGGGGCACCCGGCCGTTGAGGTTCGCTTAACTTTTAGCTTTTAGCTTTGCTGCTTGTTCGAGTAGCTTCACGGCCGCCATGGTTCGTGCGCTGTAGTCTGCACGCTTCTCCGACTTCGGGCGTCGGTGGCGTTTAGTGACGGAATGTTGGTTTGACATGAGCCCCTTCGGTCGCTGGTTAAGATTGAAAGCCAGTTTAGTCTCGGAGCCGGTCTCAGGAATGGTCAATATTGCACAGGTCGCTTTTGTGAAGTTTCCCAGCCCTTGTGTTCTTAGACCACAGAGTCTGTGTCGGGAACTGAGGAAATGCCCGAAAGTTGAGAACCGAGCAATCTTGACCAGACTAGTGAGTCCGCGGTCGCTAACATGGATGTCGTTAGGGGTTTAATCATGAATGAGCCCAGCGTATACGTCGTTGAACAAGATGCATGGTCCACCGTGAAGGGATGTGAGGGGCGCTTCCGCCTGACCTACGAGCGTGAGTTCCTGCCGGTCCGAAATCTCTGGCGGGATTTTCTGGTCCATTCCGAGGAAACGGGCTTAGCTCTCGCAACATAAGATCCTGCCCAGGTGCAACATATTCGGTCCCGTAAAATCTACGCGAAGACCTGCCACAACCAAGATTCGAGGGGAAGTAATTATGGCTTCTCAAGCAGTGAACCTGGAGGTGACCGCCAGCGTACCGATTGAGTGCGATTTCTGGCCGGAAGATGATGGCTGGAAAGGGGAATGTAAAAGTCTGTCGGTCACGGTTAGCGGCAGCAGTTTCGAAGATGCCAAGAAGAACATGGCGGGTGAATTACAGGTGCATATCGAAAGGATCCTGCGTGAGCATCCTAAGAGAAATGCGCGGCGCGTGGCCTGATCTAAGGCGTCGCACCAGATACTGAAACAGAGCGGTACAGGAAAGATTGCCGCACAACGGTGAATGCACTGCGCCTACTAATCAAAAGAAGGGGCAGCCCTTCAATGCAGCTGCCCCGTATGGCGGACGAATTCCCTTTACGCGGCTACGAGGGAATTATGGTAGGTCGAAGTGACCGCTTCAAACGTCTGGACCCTGGGCGTTCCATCGATGAATTTTGCAAGCGCCTTCAACACTTCTGGATAAGTGTTCGTGTTGTAGGCGTCTGCACAGGCTTTGTTGTCCCACAGACTGATCGAAATCGTGTCCTGGCTGCCGGAATTTGCCAATGTGATTTCTTCCTTAAAGCCCTTCTGCTTGTTGAGTAAAGGCAGAATTTCGTTTTCGAGGGTCCGGGTGTAGTCAAGAAGCATGTTCGATTTCAAACGAAAAGATACATTGCGTGCAAACATATCAACCTCCTAAGGTTGTAGTCGCTAAGAGGAAAGAACTTCAGATGAGCTGACTTAGTTTCAGGGAACCTGAAAGAGGAGAAGGAAACTCCCTCGACCCAACTGTTGCATTCAGATGGCCCTCGGCATCAACCGCGCAACCTATTGTTTCTATACGTCGCATAGCAGATCTGGCACCGCCGAGTCTGGGTTTTCTGTCGTGTACTTTTGGCGGGAGCAAGCACAAACGGCAACCTTTATTAAGAGAATGCTTCATAAGGGAATGACAGTCACAACGGGCCGCGCCGTTTTGCCACTCGGCGAAAAGCCCCGATTCCACCAGTAACGCTCATTGGCTTGCCGGGGCTTGCTGGGGATCTCATCCGTTTTTCTTTTCCAGTTCAGCCCAGCGCGTGTAGAGTTCGTCCAGTGCGTGTTGAGCCGCGTCCAGCTCGGCCTGCGCGCTTACCAGCCTCGGGGCGTCCATCGCGTTGGCTGGATCTTCTAACTCCGCGCGTCTGGCTTGCACTAACTGCTCGGCTTCTTCTACTCGCTGCTCGATGGTCGCGTATTCGCGCGCTTCGAGATAGGAAAGTTTCTTTCTTCCGGGCGCGGCCGGTGTAGAACTGGCAGTCTGCGAAGTTGCCGCCGTTCCAGCTGCATCTGGTTTTGAGCGCTGCACTTGCCATTGCTCCCACTGCGCGTAGTCGGCGAAGGTGTTTGCTCCGCCTTTGCCGTTCAGTCCGAGAACAATGCTGGACACGCGGTCAAGCATGTAACGGTCATGCGTCACCAGCACGAGCGAGCCGGGAAAGTCGATAAGACTCTCTTCCAGAATTTCGAGCGTGGGAATGTCGAGGTCGTTGGTGGGTTCGTCGAGCAGAAGAATGTCGGCGGGCTGGAGCATTAACTGCGCGATCAGGACGCGGGCGCGTTCTCCTCCCGAAAGGCGCCCGACAGGCTGGCTGAGTTGCTCTCCGGTGAAGAGGAATCTTGCGGCCCATCCGGCTACATGAATTACGCGATCGCGATAGACGACAGAATCGCCGTCCGGCGCGAGCGCGCAGCGCAGAGTTACGTCGGGATCCAGGGTGCGAGTCTGGTCGAAATAGACGATGCGCAGCCAATCGGCGCGGCGAATCTCGCCACCGGTCGGCGCCAGGTCTCCTTGCAACAAACGGAGCAGGGTCGTCTTGCCGCTGCCATTCGGGCCCACCAGGCCGACGCGCATTCCGGCGGTCAGGATAAAGTTGAGACCTTCGAATAACGCGCGGATTCCCAGGGTGCAGGTGACGTCCTGCAGTTCGATCAATCTCTTAGTCTTGCGGTCAGTCGCGGAAAAATCGATTTGCGCTGTCGCGCTGCGCGTTCTCTGATTCAGGTCGGCTAGCTCTCCCATGAGTTCGCCGGCTTTGCTGATGCGGGCTTTGGACTTGCGGGTGCGGGCTTTCGCTCCGCGGCGGAGCCACTCGATTTCGCCGTGAACGAGATTTTCGAGCGCCTCTTGACGCTTGGACTGTGCGTGCAGGAACTCTTCTTTCTTTTCCAGAAAGGCGATGTAGCTGCCGCGGACACGGAGCGAACCATCGGGATAGATGCGATTAAGCTCGACCATGTCGGTAGTGACATTCTCAAGAAAGTAGCGGTCGTGGCTCACGATTACGCTGGCGAAGGCCGCTTGCTCAAGCAAATCTTCGAGCCACGTGATTCCGGGAAGATCGAGATGGTTGGTAGGTTCGTCGAGCAGAAGGATGTCGGGATGCTGCACCAGGGCTTCGACAATGGCGAGACGCTTCTGCCATCCGCCGGATAATTCGGTGGCGTGGGCATCGAGATCTTCAAACCCAGCACGACCAAGAGTTTCCGCGAAGCGCGCACCACGTTCGGATCCGGAGACGCCGCTACGATCGAGCGCGCCGTCGATTACCGACCGCACCGTAGCTCCGGGCTTGAATCGCGAGTCTTGCTCGACGCAGGCGAGACGGGTTCGCTTCCGGAACGACACTTCCCCGCTGTCGGGAGCAACGTCGCCCGCCAGAATTCGCAGAAGAGTGGATTTACCGGATCCATTCGGACCAATCAGGCCTATGCGATCTCCTTCAGAAATGGTGAAGGAAACATTCTGGAAAAGCGGGTTCGCCCCGAAGGCTTTTGTAATCTCTTGTGCGTTGACGATGGGCGGCAATGATTTGCGGCTCCTGAATGTGGGTATCTTGAGAATATCAGTTGATAGGGCACGGCTCGGCCGTCCCTCGTCGAAGCAGCTACCTCAGCGGCTAAAGCCGACTCCTAGGGGCCGGTTATCGCAGCGGTGAACCGCTGCGCCACCCAAAATCAAGTGCACCCCCTGGTGAACCGCTGCGCCACCTGAAATCAAGTGCAACCCCTCGACCTACTGCGTGATCAGGTTCTGTTTTAGATCCTCGGCGGCTTGCGCCACACTCTCCGGACTGCCGAGATCACGCCAATAATATTCATCGGCGCGGAAGGCTAGGATTTTTTCTCCCTGCGCGGCGAGACGCAAATAGGAGTTGATAATTGAGAACGCGCCATCTTCGCTCAGCATCGCGAGCAGACGCGGAGAAATAACGTGAATGCCGGAGAAGGCCAGCGTCTGTAGCTGCGGTGATGAGCGAACCGGCGACGATCGAAAAAGTTCAGGTTCTTGATCACTCCAGGATCGTCGACCGCGAAGCTGCAGTTGGTCGTCAAACAGCAGGTAGCGGGAGCTCTTGCGGTCCTGCACCGCCAAGGTGGCTAGAGCCTGTCTTGTCGCATGAAATTGCACCATGCGCCGAAGATCAATCGTGCTGAGGACATCGACATTGTGCAAAATAAAAGGTTCTTCAGCGCGGCCGGAATCTCCGGCAGAACTGGCGGCAAAGAAATAAGCAGCCTTTTTCAGGCCACCGCCGGTGTCGAGCAACACGTCCTCGCGCGAAACTTCGATGCGCATACCGAAGTTGTCGTTCGATTTCAGGTACTCCACAATCAAATCGGCGAAGTGATGCACGTTTATGATCACCTCGCGAACTCCAAGACCGCGCAAGCGAGAAAGCGTGATCTCAAGCAGCGTGCGGCCGTTAATTTCGACCAGGGCTTTGGGACGATCGTCGGTGAGCGGCCGCAAGCGCGTGCCCAGGCCGGCAGCCAGAATCATCGCTCTCATTGGTTACGCTTTCACCGATCTGGCGCTTTCACCGAGCTCGCTTCCACTGGGCCAACTCTCCTGCTCGCGATGACGCACTACCACGTGCACTCCGTTGGTGCCGCGTAAATGTTCCGCTAATTGCTCGGCCAGGTAGACCGAGCGATGCTGGCCGCCGGTGCATCCGAACGACACCATCAAGTGTTTGAAACCGCGACGCTGATAGGCGGTTACGCTGGCGTCCACCAGCGAGATTGCGCTGGCGAGAAATTGATGCACGCTCTCCTGCTCATTGAGATAGTCGATGACCGGCGCGTCTTTGCCGCTGAGGGTTTTGAAACGCTCTTCGCGCCCTGGATTGGGGAGGCTGCGGCCATCAAAAACGAAGCCACCGCCGTTGCCGGTATCGTCTTGCGGCAGGCCTCGATGAAATGAAAAACTGAAGACCCGCACGGTCAACTTTTCCGGCAGGGACGTCGACGTGAGGCCTTGCAGCTTATCGGAAGCCACCATGCTTTTGAAGGCTTCCATCAGCGTCGGCAAGGCGATGGGCAACTCCACGTTGTGAAGCAGCCAGCGCAGGTTTCTCAGCGCGTAGGGCACGCTTTGCAGGAAATGCGCTTTGCGTTCGTAAAAGCCGCGAAAGCCGTACGCGCCCAGCGCCTGCATGATGCGGACGTAAACGTAGGCGTAGTAAAACTGCATGAACACAGCGCGATCGAGATCGAGGAAGCCGGCCAGGCTGTCGAGATAATGATCGAGCAATTGCTGGCGCAGATCCGGGGGCAGGTCGGCCTTGGCATCGTATAAAAGAGAAGCGATATCGTATTGCAGCGCGCCCTTGCGGCCGCCTTGATAGTCGAGAAAGAATGGCTGGTCCTCGCTGAGACCTCCGTTCAGAATCTTGCGCAACATGACGTTGCGGGACTGGAAATCGCGATAGAGAAAATAATCGCGGCTGGCGCTCAACAGGAATTTCGTCAAGCGGCTGAAGTCGTGTTCCAGCGCCTGCTCGTTGAAGGGAATGCCAGCCAGGCGGAGAAAGTAATATTTGAAATAATTCAAATCCCACGCGATGGACTGGCGATCGAAGCTGGCACGCGGATAACACACCTTGTAGTTGAGGTCGCGGCCGGCTTCGACCTGAAAGCGCGGTAACAAGGCAACAACTTTTCGATAGGCCGCGACGGCCTCGGGAGCGATGGTCGCGCCGCTGCGATGCTCCGAGAGAAACTCATAAAGCGTGGTGCTGCCGAGATCTTCTTCCAGATAGGCGCCCTGGTTCAGATCTTCGCCATAAATTTCCGGCACCGGCAGACCGTGGCGGCGAAAGTGCCGGGAAAATTCGAGGAAAGCGACATTCTCCTCACGCACGTCATACAGAATTCCGATCGCGCTGATTTTGCCGCTGCCGCTATCCAGCCGTATGATCTTGCGCCCCGAGCCTCCGAGTTCGCCCTGCAGCGGCTTCACTCGCTCAACCGGTGAGTGGAAATGCTGCTCGAAGAGTCTTTTGAGGACTTCCATGAATTGCGCCGCTGTTCTTCTGTCGCTGCCTCCTAAAGATACCATCGGACACGCGGGCGAGTGGAGTGCAGCATATGACGCTCATCCCTATGGTAGTGGTAGTTTGCAAGATTGCCGTGCCTCAGCGGCTAAAGCCGTCGATGAAAATACGATGCTTACGACACGGCTGAACAGCTTGCGGAAAAAGTAGTTGAGGGTGCAAGAAGCACACCTCAGGCGCTAAAGCGCGGACACATTTTCAACGACTTAACGGCACGAGTAAACTCGTGCCCTTCCCGTTCGATGAGAAGTCAGAGTTTTTCCGCAAGCTCTGAGGACGGGCCCTTTCAAAACCGATTCAAACTGCACCACTACCACCCCTTGAAACCGATTGACAGCCATATCTCCACTGCCATAGCATTGAATTGATGATTACTCCGTTGACCCATCGCCATCACCATCATCACCATGCGATGAGCGTGTCGGCGGGGGAGCACGGATAACCAGAAGCACTTATAGGAAATCCAAGCCCGCTGGCGCAGAAATCGCCCAGCGGGTTTTTTGCTTTGGTGCGAGGGTTGAAAATTCGGACACTGATATTGAGAGGGTTCTATGGAGATCGACTTTGACAAGATGCAGGGACTGGCGCCGGCCGTCATTCAGGATGCAGGCACAGGAGAATTGCTGATGGTGGGCTTTATGAATCGGGAAGCGCTGGACGTGACCTTGCGGACTGGATTCGCCACGTTCTACAGCCGCACGCGGCAAAAACTGTGGACCAAGGGCGAAAGCTCCGGCAATCGTCTGCAGGTGGTTGCTGCCTTCACCGACTGCGACCGGGATACCGTTCTGCTACGCGTCCGCGTGCTGGGCGAAGGCAAGGTCTGCCACAACGGGACGCGCTCCTGCTTTACCGAGGTACTTCCGCTGGGAAGCGCGCTCGGGGATGCGCGGCCTCAACCAGGGAAGATTGGGCAAGAAAGGGTGGAGCAATGAAACTGCGACTCGGCATTCCCAAGGGAAGTTTGCAGGAAGCGACCTTGAGCCTGTTCACGCGCGCCGGGCTGCGCGTGTATACGAATGCTCGCTCTTATTTCGCGGCGACGGATGATCCGGAGATCGAATGCCTGCTTATTCGGGCCCAGGAAATGGCGCGGTATGTCGAACACGGGGCGCTGGACGCGGGCTTGACTGGCCTCGACTGGGTGCTCGAAAGCGGCCTCGATGTGGTCAAGGTCTGCGACCTGATCTATGCCAAACAGAGTATGGGGCGGGTCAAGTGGGTGCTGGCGGTGCCGTAGGATTCTGCCTTTCGGAAACTCGAAGACCTTAGCGGTCGAATTATTGCCACCGAGTTGGTGAGTTTTACTCGTAATTATTTCGCGAGCCGCGACGTTGACGTGCGGGTCGAATTTTCCTGGGGCGCAACTGAAGTGAAGCCACCGCTGCTGGCGGACGCCATTGTCGAGGTGACGGAAACGGGAAGTTCGCTGCGCGCCAATCATCTCAGAGTCCTCGAAACAGTTCTTGAGTCGAACACACAGCTCGTCGCGAACAAAGCGGCTTGGGCCGATTCCGCGCGACGGCAAAAGATCGAGAACCTGGCCGTCATGCTGAGTGGGGCTATCGCTGCGCTGGGGCGGGTGGGTCTGATGCTCAACGTCCGTAAACCGGACTTGCCCGCGGTTCTTGGACTTCTGCCGGCGCTGAAGAATCCGACCGTCGCGCCATTGGCCGATGGCGAGTGGGTCGCGGTGAACACGGTCATCGAGGAGAGCACCGCCTGGTCGCTGATTCCGAAGTTGAAGCAAGCCAATGCTCAGGGCATCGTCGAATATCCGCTGAACAAGGTGGTCATGTGAAGGGCGATAGGGTGAGGAGTAAAGCGGTAACGCGTAATAAGAATGACGAGATGCGCATTGTTGAAGGCGATGAGCAGGTTCGACTGGTGAGTGCGCTGGAGCGGCGCGGTGCGACCGATCTGGCGGAGGTTGAACCGGCAGTCCGGCGCATTGTGAATGACGTCCGGCGTAACGGCGATCGCGCCGTCCGCCGCTACGCCACACGTTGGGACGGGTTGGGTAAGGACGAGTCACTGCGTATTCCCGAGGCCGAACTGCACGAGGCTTGGGAGAAAACCGATCCTGCGCTGAAGGAAGCGATCGAGCAGGCGGCGGGCAATATCGCGCGGTATGCGGAGTGGCAAGCACCCGAGGAATGGCGGCGCGAAATTCAGCCTGGCGTGGTCGTGGGCCAGTTGGTGCGGCCTCTGGAATCGGTTGGATGCTATGTGCCGGGCGGGCGATATCCCTTGCCCTCCACGCTGCTTATGACGGTGATTCCGGCGCAGGTCGCAGGCGTCAGCAAGATTCGCGTTGCGTCTCCGCGCCCGGCGCAGGCAACCTTGGCGGCGGCTGCATTCCTCGGCGTGCAAGAGTTCTACCGCGTCGGTGGGGCACAGGCCATCGCTGCCTTGGCTTATGGAACGGAGGAAATTCCGCGCGTGGATAAGATCGTCGGTCCGGGCAACCGCTACGTGACCGCGGCCAAGAAAATGGTGGCTTTCGATTGCGACATTGAATTTCTGGCTGGTCCTACTGAAGCTGTCATCATCAGCGAAGACGGCGATCCGGCTTGCATCGCTTCCGACCTGGTAGCGCAGGCGGAACATGATCCCGACGCGTTGTGCATATTCATAACAACTTCACGTGCGCTAGAGAGCAAAGTCCAGAAGGAGGTGCGGAAGCGCGCGCGCACCAACCCGATCGCCGCGCAATCGCTCTCCCGGCGCGGCGCCATTCTTCTGGTCACTTCTCTTGAACAGGCGATCGAGCTAGCGAATCGCATCGCGCCCGAGCATCTCACGCTTCCAGCGGCGCTGGCACCTGCAGTACAGCACGCGGGCTCGGTCTTCCTGGACGAGTTCACACCGCAGGCCGCAGGGGACTACGTCTCCGGACCGAACCATGTGTTGCCCACGGGCGGAATGGCCCGAGTGCGGGGCGGTCTCAGCGTGCTCGATTTCGTCCGCGTCATTGCTTGCCAGCAAGTGTCCCGCGAGGGAATCGCCGGCATCGCGCCGCCGGGCATTGCGCTGGCGACTGCCGAGGGCTTGAAGGGACACGCGGAGGCATTCAGCGTGAGGTACTCGGTGAGGTGCTCGCATGCTTGAAGCTCGCGCGGCGGTAAAGAACCTACACGCTTATCGGCCTCCGCTGGCGGGACGAACGGGACTGCGTCTCGATTTCAACGAGAGCACGGTGGGGTGTTCGCCGCGCGTGCTGGCCCGGTTGCGCTCGCTCGATGCCGAGCTACTGGCGCGCTATCCCGAGCGCGAGCCATTGGAAAAAGAGGTCGCGAGTTTTCTTGGGCTCGATCCGGCACAGGTTCTGCTCACGAACGGTGTCGACGAAGCGATTCATCTGCTGTGTTCCACGTATCTCGATCCGGGGGACGAGGCGCTCATCGTCGTGCCCACCTTCGCCATGTACGCGATCTTCGCGCAGGCGGAGGGCGCTCGCGTTGTCGAAGTGCATGCTGGCGACAACTTCACATTTCCCGCGCAAGACCTGCTCGCGCAACTCAGCGGACGGACGCGACTCATCGCGGTGGCGAATCCTAACAATCCGACTGGAGCAGCGGTTGCTGGCGAGGTGCTGGTTCAGATTGCGCAAGCAGCGCCGCAGGCTGCCGTGCTGGTCGATGAAGCGTATTTCGAATTTCATGGAGAGACGCTTATCGATCGAGCGTTTGCCCACCCCACCGGGCAGATCGAGAATCTTTTCGTGGCGCGAACTTTTTCCAAAGCTTACGGCCTCGCCGGTTTGCGCATTGGGATTCTTGCAGGAGAAACCGAGCAGATGGCGATGGTCCGTCGCGTGGCCTCACCTTACAGCGTCAATGCGGCCGCCCTCGCAGTTCTGCCCGAGGCTCTGCGAGATCAGGAGTATGTCGGCCGCTATGTGGCGCAAGTACTGAGCAACCGCGAGAGATTGCAACAGGAACTTGCCCATCTCGGGCTGCATTACTGGCCTAGCCACGCCAATTTTGTGCTGGTAGGCATTGGCTCGGCTCACACGGAGTTCGTTCAAGCCCTGCGCCAGCGCGGAATTCTGGTGCGTGACCGGCACTTAGATCCCGGCTGCGAAGGCTGTGTCCGAATAACCGTTGGATCGAACGAACACACGGATACTCTCATCCGCGCGCTGCGCGAAGTGGTTGAGCAGCTTGGATTGCGAAAAGAACTGCCAACCGGGCTACCAACTGAGGTGCGGGCATGAGGAAAGCCAAGCTGCATCGCAAAACTGGCGAAACGGAAATTCGAATTGCGCTTACCATCGAGGGCCGGGGAAAGTACGAAGTCTCCACCGGAGTCCGTTTTCTTGACCACATGCTGGAGTTGTTCGCGCGTCACGGCGGCTTCGACTTGAAACTCGCCGCTCTGGGCGATTTGGATGTGGATCAACACCACACCGTGGAGGATGTCGGGATTGCCCTGGGCGAGGCGTTCGACCGCGCTCTGGGCGACCGGCGCGGCATCCTGCGAGCCGGCTATTTTCTGATGACTATGGATGAAACTCTCGGATTGGCGGCGGTGGACTTCGGCGGCCGCGCGGTGGCCGTGGTTCAGACTAAGGTTCGCGCGACGCGGGTCGGCGATCTGCAGACGGAACTGGTGTGCGACTTCTTCGAGGGTTTCGCGCGCGGCGCACGCGCGAATGTGCATGCGCGTGTGCTATACGGGCGCTCCAGCCATCACAAGATCGAAGCGCTGTTTAAAGCTTTCGCACGCGCTCTTCGTGTCGCTTGCCCCCGCGACCGGCGCCTCGGGCGCATGCTGCCGAGCACCAAAGGGCTTCTATGATCGCCATCGTCGACTATGGCGCCGGCAACCTGAATTCGGTGAGAAAGGCGTTTGACCACCTCGGCGCTGACGTTGTCGTAACCGCACGGCCTGAAATCGTCGCGGCGGCGGACAGGATCGTTGTCCCTGGCGTCGGCCATTTCTCCGCATTGAGCGCGCTCGACAATACGGGCTTGCGGGACGCTGTGCTGCAAGGCGCGAGCGCGGGCAAGCCGCTCCTTGGGATCTGCCTGGGAATGCAATGGCTGTTCGAGGGCAGCGACGAAGCTCCCGAATTGGCGGGAGCGGGAATTTTTGCTGGAAGATGCCGGCCCTTTCCGTCCTCGGTGAAATCGCCGCACGTGGGATGGAACTCGCTGGCGGTGCGCCAGGGCTCGCGGTTGCTGCGTAACGTCGCACCCGAATCCTTTGTCTATTACACCCATTCCTTTCAAGCGCCCGTGGTTGCCGCGACCACGGCAGCGACCAAATATGGAACGCCGTTTTCCGCCGTCGTCGAGCAAGGAAACATTTTCGGCGTGCAGTTCCATCCGGAAAAATCGTGGAACGTAGGGCTGCTCATGATCAAGAATTTCTGTGAGGCCGAGTTTTGAAGCTGATTTGTGAGGCCGATCTGCTGAGGTTCGATAAGTGCTGACCAAGCGCATCATCGCCTGTCTTGATATGGACGGCGGCCGGGTTGTGAAAGGCGTACAGTTCGTGAATCTGCGCGACGCCGGCGACCCGGTGGAATGTGCGGCTGCACACGCCCGCGATGGCGCCGACGAGATCGTTCTGCTCGATATCACCGCCACCAGCGGCAAACGCCAGACGATGCTTGACGTCGTCCGCCGCACGGCTCGCTGTTTGTTTATTCCGTTCACCGTTGGAGGAGGAATCCGTGAACTCGCCGACGCCGCTGCTGTGTTCGAGGCTGGTGCGGACAAGATCGCGATCAACTCGGCCGCGGTGAGGGACCCGACGCTGATTGGAAAAATCGCCGCGCGTTTTGGCTCGCAGGCGGTCGTGGTGGCCATCGATGCCCGGCGCGTAACCGGAAGTTCCAGTAGATTCGAGGTCTTCGTCGCCGGAGGTCGCACGCCTACAGGCCGGGACACGATTCAGTGGGCGCGCGAGGCAGCGGCTTGTGGCGCGGGAGAGATCATGCTCACTTCGATGGACCGGGATGGGACCAAAGCTGGTTTCGATTGTGAGTTGACGCAGCTTGTGGCCGACGCGGTTTCCATTCCTGTGATCGCCTCAGGCGGCGCCGGTTCGGCGCAACACTTCATTGACGTCTTCCGCGATGGGCGCGCCGACGCGGCTCTGGCCGCTTCCATCTTCCATTTCGGTCTCGAGAACATTGGACAATTGAAACGCGAACTGCAAGCTGCCAACCTGCCGGTGAGGTGGCCATGCTGATTCCGTCGATCGATCTTATGGGTGGCAAGATCGTGCAGTTGGTCCAGGGGGAAAAGAAGAAACTAGAGTTCGATAACTTTGATTACTGGATTGAGCGCTTTTCGAAATATCCCATCGTCCAACTCATCGACCTCGACGCGGCGCGCGGCACCGGTGACAACCGGCCACTGGTGAAGCTGATCGTCAGCCGACTGAACTGCCAGGTCGGCGGCGGCATTCGCGATCTCAAAACTGCGCAGGAACTTCTGAACCTGGGTGCGCGCAAAGTCATCATCGGGTCCGCGTTGCTAACCGAAGGCCGGATCGATCAGGAGAACGCTCGCGCGCTGGCGGACAAGCTTCCGAGGGCGGCGCTGATGTTTGCGCTCGACTCGCGCGGAGGCCACGTGGCGATTGACGGCTGGCGCACCCAGACTGCGGTTACTGCCTTCGACATGATTCGCGAGCTGGAGCCGTTCTGCGAAACCTTCCTCTATACGCACATCGACACCGAGGGCCTGATGGGCGGAATTCCGATGGAGACAGTTCACGCCATCCGACGCGCCACGCAACGACACTTGGTGGTCGCCGGCGGTATCACCGAACAACAGGAGATCGACAGTCTGGACGCGCTGGGAATTGATGCCGTGGTGGGAATGGCGCTGTATGCGGGAAAAATTCGCGGTTGATTAACCAGCGCGAAATTTCTGGATACCACCTTCGAGCCGGGCCCGGCGCCGCTCACTAGCAACTTTGCGGGGCGCTCCCGGCGATCGGGGTGCCGCGGCCAACACCTTTTTGATTTCTTCGCGCAGCCAGCGGTTTGCGGGATCATTCTCCACACTCTCGTGCCAGTACAGGTGGGCTTCGAGACGGGGCGCTGGGAGCGGGAAGGGATACGCCCGATTCAGACCTGTGTTCACCATGCCTGGGTTCAGGAGTTGCGCGTGACGCTCCGGCAAGGTGAGCAGCATGTCCGTTTCACTCACCACCATGCAGGCCGTGTGGTTGTGCTGGCTGCGGAGAAACACCTGGCGGCGAAGCCCGCGCCGACTAAGCTCGATATCAATCAGGCTGGGACCCTGGCGCCGGGAAGAAACCTGCACATGGCGCTGCGCCAGATAAGTATCCAGGTCGAGTTTGTCCGTGATCGCCGGGTGACCGCGACGGGCGATGACCACGAATGGTTCATTCAGGAGCCACTTATGCCGAATGCGATCGCTCATCGTCATGGGGATGTCGATGGCCAGATCGACCGAACCACTTGCCAGTTCGGTCTCCAGGTCGCGGCGCTTGACCCGCGACGTGGTGATCGACATTCCCGGGGCGGCAACGGTCAGGCGTCGCAGCAGGGATGGAAGAATAAGAGCCTCGGCGTATTCCCATAGCGAAATATGAAAGTTCCGGCGCGTGTGTTCAGGAACGAAATTGCGACTCTGACTGAGGTTGACTTCCAGAATTTGCAGCGCCTGCCGCACCTGCTCAATCATGTTGCGCGTGAACGGCGTCGGTACCATGTGCGGTCCCTGGCGGACGAACAGAGGGTCCTGCAGAAGATCGCGCAGTCTCTTCAGCGCATGGCTGATCGCGGGCTGGGTGAGGTTCAGTTGCTGGCCTGCGCGAGTGAGGTTGCCCTCGCGATAGATGGCTTCGAGCACCACGAACAGGTTGAGGTCGACCTGACTTAAATGCACGCCGCATATATTACAGGATTCACACGATTCATTAGGAGAATTCTGCCGAAATCGCTAGGCTAAAAGGCCTGCGGGGTCGGCGCTTAGCGCTCACTAGTTATCCATGGAATTTTCCCTGTCACCGAGAGCCCAGGGCTACGTCCAGCGCCTATTGGCGTTCATGCAAGAGCACGTCTTGCCGGCGGAGCCTGAGTATTTCGCGCAAGTGCAGAACCTTGCCGACTGGCGCGGCTGGAAGCAGCCTCCGGTTATGGAAACTTTGAAGGCCAAGGCGCGCGCGGCCGGGCTGTGGAACCTGTTCCTCCCCGACGGCGAGTATGGCGCCGGCCTCTCCAACGTGGAATACGCGCCTCTGGCGGAAATCACCGGACGCTCGTCGATTGCTCCCGAGGTTTTCAATTGCAATGCGCCCGACACCGGCAACATGGAAGTGTTGGTGAAGTATGGTTCGGCGGCACAGAAGCTGCACTGGCTCACGCCGCTGCTGGCGGGCGAGATTCGTTCCGCGTTCTGCATGACGGAGCCTGACGTGGCTTCTTCGGATGCCACGAACATGCAAGCGACGGCGCTCATCGAGGGGGATCACGTCGTCCTCAACGGCTTGAAATGGTGGAGTTCCGGAGTCGGACATCCAAATTGCCGGCTGCTCATCTTCATGGGGATCACCGATCGGGCTGCCGCCAAGTATCAGCGTCATTCCATGGTTCTGGTGCCGCTCGACACTCCCGGCGTCAAGATCGAGCGCATGTTGTCCGTGTTTGGATCCTATGACGCGCCCTTCGGTCACGGCGAGGTTAGCTTCACCAATGTTCGTGTGCCGCTCGACCAGATCATTGCCGGACCGGGCCGCGGCTTCGAAATCGCACAAGGACGGCTGGGGCCCGGTCGCATTCATCACTGCATGCGCACGCTGGGAGCGGCCGAACGTGCACTTGAACTTTTGTGCCGCCGCTCGCTTCATCGCGTGGCCTTCGGCAAACCTCTGGCCGAACTGGGCGCCAATGCCGACGTCATTGCCAATGCCCGCATCATGCTGGAGCAGGCGCGGCTGCTTACCTTGAAGGCCGCCTGGATGCTCGATGAAGTCGGCACCAAGGGCGCGCGCAGCGAGATCTCCCAGATCAAAGTCGCGGTGCCCAACATCGCCCTGAAGATTATCGACCAGGCGATTCAAATGCACGGAGGCGCCGGCGTTTCCGGCGATTTTCCTCTGGCCGATCTGTTTGCCACGATCCGCACGCTGCGCATCGCGGACGGGCCCGACGAAGTGCATCGCGCCTTGATCGCCAAGCTGGAACTGCAAAAATATAAACCCCGGGGCGCGGCGTCGGTCTGAGTGAAGGCAGCTCTCAGCTTTCAGCTCTCAGTTGAAGCGGGGTACCCCTTAGAATTGGCAAGGATTCCCTTGCGATACGGCTGCAAGGAGTGGGCTACCCCATCGATTTTTTCAACCTCGATGTTCATGCTTGGGAAAGGATTTAAAGTATGACTTCACCATTGCTGGGCGAGTTCATGGGAACACTGGTCTTGATTCTGTTGGGGAATGGTTGCGTCGCCAACGTCCTGCTCAAACACTCCAAGGCACAGGGCTCGGGGTGAATGGTCATCACCACCGGCTGGGGATTTGCGGTAATGTCGGCCCTCTTTGTCGCCATCGCATGCGGAAGCAAAGAGGCTAACATCAACCCGGCGGTCACGCTTGGACTCGCCATCGCCACCGGCAGCTATTCCAAAGTTGTGTCCTATTCGCTGGCGCAGATGTCGGGAGCGTTTGTGGGGTCGATACTGGTCTGGGCCCACTTCGGACCGCACTGGAAGGAAACCGAAGATCCCCTGCTGAAACGCATGTGCTTTTGCGGCGTGCCCGCGATTCGCAACCTGTTTGCCAACTTGCTCAGCGAAATCATCTGCACTTTTGTGCTTGTCTTTGTCGCCGGAGCGATTTTTTCGCGAGCGCTGGTGTCTTCCGGCTTCGTGGGAATTGCCGGTCCCTACCTGGTCGGGTGCCTGGTCTGGGGCATCGGACTTTCTCTGGGAGGAACTACCGGATATGGGATGAATCCCGCCCGTGACTTTCCCACGCGCCTTGCCCACGCCGTGCTTCCAATTGCCGGAAAGGGGAGCTCGGACTGGAGCTATGCTCCCGTGCCCTTTTTTGGGCCGTTCATCGGCGGCTCACTGGCCGGCTTGTTGGTACGATTTCTGCACTGGTGAGCGTGAACAGCTTGCTGTCCCGCTGGTTCGCGACCTGGCTGCTGGGATAAGCACGGCAGGCGAGATTTGTGGCAAGAATTCCCTGACGCGGTCAGATGGCGTCGAGGGTGTAGGGGTCCTTCGACTCCGCAGAACGATCCGCTTCGCGAATCGTTCTATTCCGCTCAGGATGACAGCGTAGTCATTCTGCAAACGTATGGGACGTTGCGCTAGCGGCCGCTGAACTTTGGGGGGCGTTTCTCCAGAAAGTGTGCTACGCCTTCTTTGAAGTCCTCGCTCTGGAGGCTTGCCACCAACTCCGAAACCGAAAGATCGAAGGACTCGGCCAGAGTCTGGAACATCCCCGTGTACACTTGCCGCTTGATTACGCCCATGGAACGGGGGCTGACGCTGGCGGCCAACTGGGCGGCCTGTTGGTGAATGGTTGATGCGAAGGCTTCCTGTGGAAAGACCCGGTTGACCAGCCGCAGATCCAGCGCCTCGGATGCGGTGATCGTACGAGCGGAGAACAACAAGTCGATGGCATCGGACAGACCAACGATGCGAGGCAACATCCACGCGATGCCGTATTCCGCGATGAGTCCGCGTTGCGAAAAGACGGTGCTGAAGCGCGCATTCTCCGCCGCCCAGCGCAGATCGCAGTAGAGCGGAATCACGAAGCCGAGGCCCACCGCCGGCCCGTTGATGGCGGCGATCACAGGTTTCGCTACCCCGAGAAAATACGAGTACTTCCGCTGAAAGTCCGGCCGTAGTCCTTCCTGCGCGGCGTCCCCGGACTGAATTCTCTGGGCCACGTCTTTGGGCAGGCCCTGGGTAGCGACGGCGTTGAGCAGCGACATGTCCGCGCCGGCGCAAAACCCGCGGCCCGCCCCGGTTAGCACGATCACCCGCGCGTTCTCATCCCGCTCCGCTTCCTCCACTGCGGAACGTACTTCCTGTTCCATGGTGGCAGTCCAGGCATTCAGTTTGTCCGGACGATTCAGCGTGATGGTTGCAACTCCATCCGCGACTGCGTAGATCGTTTCCTGGGTTGGCATCCTTATTTACCTGAAGCGCACACACGGTATCATGCCTGACGTTCGCCGTTCCTAGCGTCCGCGGCCATCCGGATGTGAACCCGAAAATGGCCGCGGTTTCGACGCGGGGAAGGACCTGCCTTAGAAGGTGAAGCGCAAGCCGAGTTGGATCTCCCGCATGGGGAAGGCGGAGGTAAAGGCCAGCGGCGTACTGGATGTCGCCGTCCCGCCACCAACGAGGGCTGTGCCCGGTCGAATCCCATGTACGTTGAACGTGGTCTCACCCAACCCACCCGAGGACAAGGGAAGAGCAAAAAGCGGGCTCACCTCGTTATTTACACTGGCATAGTTTATCCGGTTCGCGAGGTTGAATCCTTCCGCAGTGAATTGGATGTTCGACTTCTCGCCCAGTTTGTGCTGCCAGCTCAGGCGCGCGTCGAAGTTGATATAGTCGGGGCCTAGACCGGTGTCGCGCGAGGCTCCTATGGGGCGTTCGTTGGTGGTGTGGTTGTCGCCGTTCACTTCTCCTCCGGCGAGCAGGTTGAAAGGATGTCCGCTGTGGGCCTCGAAAATCGGGGCTAGCTGGAAACCCGACAAGATGCTCTGTTTCCACGGGCTGTCGAGCACTCCGGCGACCACCAGTTTATGGCGCTGATCAAACTCGGAAAGACCACGATCCAGGCCGAGGTTGGTGGGATCCTGTGGACCGTAGTCGGAGTTGAAATCGGTGGAGGTGTCAAAGCCTTTGCTAAAGGTGTAATTCCCGAACAAGGTGAAGTGCTCACGGAAGCGTTTCTTGACTTCGACGATGCCGCCCTCGTAAAGAGCATGGGCCTCAGAACTATATTGGTTGTTCTGTACAACCAGCGGATTTACAAAGCAGGCAAAGGGATTCGCGCATGGGGAGAGGCCTCCCGGGAACTCCGTGCCGCCGAGCGGATCGGCGGGGGCCGGGTTACCCGGCGTACCGCCGTTCCAGTTGCGATAGGAAACCGTCGAGCCATTGGCCAGAGTTACCGTGCTGAGCGGCGCCGGCAGCAGATTGGTATCGATTGCGACCGGGATTCTCTGCGTATGAGAATAGATGCCGCTCAGAGAAATTGAGAACCCAGGTCCGATCTCACGTTCAATTCCAAAGGACGCCTGCTGCGCGATCGGGGGGCGATAGCCCGGCTGGTTCACGAAAACCACCTGTAGCGGGCCGATAGGACCGCTATTCGTAACATTGATGCCCAACGGGGCCACCGCAGCCGGCGTGATGCAGGCATTATTTCCCGGAGCCGGGGTGGTGCACGCGATCAAGTTGCCCGGCGCTCCGCCCGCAAAGAGTGTCTGGAAAACGGCTGGCGCGGTTTGTAAACCCGGGATGCCGCTCGGAGTAATCGGATCTACATAAATAGAAATTTCGCGGTTGCAAGGACTGGCGCCGGTACCGGGGAATATCACTCCCCCAAACTGGGAGACGCCGCAGATCGAGGAGAGGTTTGCGACCTGCGCGGGTCCGGAGCCGCTCTCTACCGTGGTCTTATTGGCGTTGAGAACACCCAGACTTAAGTCAACGTCGGGGATCTGGGCGTCGACCGGTCCGTAGAAGATTCCGTATCCACCCCGGATCACGGTCTTGTGATCCTTGGCGGGATCCCAGGCGAAGGAAACTCGGGGGGCAAAATCCTTCTTATAGGTGGTCAGAGGGGCGAATTGCGTGTCCAGTTCGTAGCGGAGGCCGTAGTTCAGAGTGAAGTTTGACGTTATCTTCCAGGAATCCTGGGCGAAGATCCCGGTCAGCGGCCGGGTGTAATCGCCGTAGTCCGGATTTCCGAAACCCTGCTGGTAAACCTGAGGCAGCCCCAACGACGCCGATTGCAACGAGTTGACGGTGGCGCCTGCTTGAGTGGTTCCTCCGGGGCAGAGACTCGCGGCTGGGGTCCCGGTGGGCGATAAACATGGGCTGAGCGCAACTCCGGGGAGCGACCCGAACACAAAGCGGCCCGGGAAAAAAGTGTGCGATTCGGTGTGATTGCCGCGGAGAATTTCGTCGGCGCCGAACTTAAAGGTGTGGTGGCCGCGGACAAGGGTGAAATTGTCCGCAAATTCGTAGCGGCGCAGGATGCTGATGTTGGGGATGAAAATGTTCGTTCCCAGGTTATTGATGAAACTAGGAATCTGAAGCCCCACCTCTCCCGGTTCGTTAGGAATCACGTTAAAGCTTTCGTAATCCCACTGCACCCGGGCCTCGTTCTGGGCGGTCGCACTGAACTGGTGATACCAAGCGGCCTGCAGATTATTATCGTAGGTGTGGGTCGAGCTTCCCGCCGAATATGCGGTCAAAGACTGCACGTCCGGCGACTCCTCCAAATCGTGTCCATACCTGTAGGTCACGGAAATGTTATTGTTCACATTGAAGCGGTGATCTAAGCGGCCCGACGCCAGGTATTCCCGCGAGTTGTAAGGAAAGAGTCCACCCTCGTTTTCAAACTGGTTTATCAGGAAGGCATTCAGCGCTGGATCCACGAGCCCCGGGATGGGAGTAGCATTCGGGTTCACGGTCAAGGCGTCCTGGAGGATACCGGCGCATTCTATCGCCGGAAAACTAATGAATGTTCCCGGTACCGCGGGATTCGGCAAGCAAGCCACCGACGCCAACCCCTGCTGCGCCAGATTGGCAAAGACGGCATTCTCCGCTCCTGTCGGACGAAAAATATCGGTGTCTGTCAATAGCGGAACAGCGTTCTGCGCATCCTGCCGCAAGCCTTCAAAGCTAACAAACAGAAACGTCTTATCTTTCTGAATCGGGAAGCCCAGGTTTCCGCCGAATTGCTGGCGAGTCAAAGTGTCCTTAATCGGTGAACCGAAAGTGTCAGGATTGGCGGGATTGAAGATCTCGCCGGGTGCCAATGCCTGGCTGAACGAAAACGGATTCTTGGCGTCCATGGCATCGTTGCGGAAAAAGCCATAGAGGCTGCCATGTACGTTATTGCTGCCGGACTTGGTCACGATGTTGATGGAAGCACCGGTGGCTGCTCCCAGTTCCGCGGCGTAGTTGCTGCGATTGATTTGGAATTCCTGCACGTCGTCCTGGTTTACGGTCAGACGCACACCACCACTATCGCCTGAGGTCTCACCACCGTCGACCGTGATGCTGTTTCCCCTGCCATTGCTGCCATAGAACGACAACCCGCTTTGCGGTGTTTGCTTGACTCTGAAATCCTGGTCGCCCGCCAGCCGCGTTGAATCGGAGACCCCGGGCGCGAGCAAGGTGAAGGTCAAGTAATCACGGCGGTCAATCGGGAGATCTACGATATAGGTTTGGGTGAGGGTGTCCGCTTGGCTTGATCTCTCCGTATCTACCACGGGCGGCTCGGCCGACACTTCGACGATCTCTTTTCTCGACGCCAGTTTCAGGTGGAAATCGAGAATCGCGGTCTGTCCCACGGTGACCGCCATGCCTTTCTGGATCTCGCTTTGAAAACCGGAGAGCTCTACCGTCACGTTGTAGGTCGCTGGCGGCAGTCCCACGAAGCGATACTCGCCACCGCTGTCGGTAACGGTGCTGCGCCGGATCCCCTTTTCGGCATCTTCGGCGACCACGGTTGCCTTTGGCATAGCAGCGCCGGAGGCATCGGTCACAGTCCCTTTTATGCTGGCGGCTGCGCCTACGCCTTGAGCGTGCGCGGCACTCAGCATTCCGAACAGCGCCAGCAGGCATGCAAAACCGAATCCGCATGAGCGTATCCGCCCCTTTGTGCTTCTCATAAAGTCCCCCATTTGACCGGAAGATGATACTTCGTCTCGACTCTGGCTGGCTTGCGCATCAGCGGTAGATAGCCTGCGTGAATTTCAAATTGAGATTCGGCAGATTGCCGACCTGCGGCGTATTCACAGTTTTGGGCCGCTGTGTCTGCTGAATGAAAACGAACAACTCCCCACGCTCGTGCGTTTTCAGAGCGCCGCATCTTCACGATGCGCGCGAGCGTATCCGCGTTCGCGAAATTCATCAAATGAATTGTTTTGATGATGATGTATGCCTGTCGAGAATGTGAGTTCGGGTCGCCCGGGCCCGAAATCGCTCACGACCTTCGTGTTGTCGCACCCGCCTCTTCGGCAGGAAGCGACAAAAGAAATTCGAGTATTTGCCTGTTTGCTTCTTCGGGCTGGTCGGTGGAAAACAAGTGGCTCGCGTGCTCGAGCAAGACGAGTCTTGCGCCTGGAATCCGCTTCGCGATCAACTCGCCGTTGCCGGGAGGCACAAGCGCATCCGATTTTCCGTGGATGACCAGCGTCGGCGCCGTGATCTGGGCGATCCGGCTGTAGCTCTCCCATGCCAGGATCGCCTGTAGTTGTGCGATGTAGCCTGCCGGAGTGGGAAGCCAGGGCTGGCGCACCCTGATATCTTCGTCGATCTTCTCGCGCGGAGTGGCCGCATCGTAAATGTAGGGAAGGATGGCGTCGCGCGCTTGCTCGGGCGTCATGCCGCGGGCCATCAGCACGTCGGCCACCTTGCTCTCCGCTCGCACCGCCGAAGGCCCGCCGGCCGCGGTGCATCCCAGAATCAACGAACGCGTCTTCGCCGGATATTGCAAAGCGAATTCTTGCGCGATCATTCCGCCCATCGAAACCCCGAACACGTGGGCGCGGGCAATGGCGGCCGCATTCAGAACCGCAGCCGCGTCCGATGCCATGGAGGCAATCGAATAGGGGCCAGGGGGAACGTCGCTCAGCCCGACGCCGCGATTGTCGAACGCCACCGTGCGATACCGCTGCGCCAGCGCCGGGCGTGTGCGATGCCACATGACCGACGAGTAGCCGAGGCCCATGATCAGCAGAACGGGCGATCCCTGCCCCAGTTCGTCCCAATAAATCTTTGCCCGTTGATTCTCAACGAATGCCATTAATAATCCATCCTCGACTTAGGCACGGATGTGTGGAGGTCCAACGTTGTGGCTGCCGCCAGCCTTCCGCATGTGACAACCTTCAGCAGTTCCGTCAACGCGCCCAGGCGCTTCCGCCCGAGGTGGCCTAGTTGTTGGCGATGGACAGCCTGCACCGGTTCATCAAGGTGGGCCAGGAGTCTGAGCCCCATCGGCGTGATCCGGACCATCACCATTCGCCGATCCCTGTTTTCCCTGCAACGTGAGATCAGTCCGCGCTTTTCGAGGCGGTCAAGCAGCCGCGTAATGTCGGGATCCTTCGTAATCATGCGGCTCGCGATCTCATTACAGGGGAGCCCTTCGGGCGACCCGCGCAGGATGCGGAGCACATTGTATGGGTTCGCCGAGAGATCCTCGGTCTTGAGAACCGCGATCAGACCGCGGGAGAGCATGTCGGTCGTGCGCAGCAGTTCCAGGAACGCAGACTCCTCGGGACAGACGGCGCGCCGTCGCTGACTGCCCACCAGAATCGCTTTCTTCATGTAAAACAAATAACCTGTTACAACGACTATTGTCAATACGGGGTTCGACCTGTGCGCGTCCATACTCGGTGGCGAGGGTCTTTGATCTTTGGAATTGAGGGCGCAGATCGAGCAGAAGTGCCTGGCGGGCCTGCTGTGTCGGGTAGAAGAAAACCGAGTCCAAGATTCAGATTGTCGTGTGCAACCGGGTCAACTGCGGGGGAGACGCCGGTTGGCGTCGTCGGCTAATATAATTCCATTATTGACCGACAATGGCCAAGGTGTGATCGTGGTCACACTTTGAAGTCAGCCTGGGGTTTGGGGGAAGATGGCTATGGCAGTTTCGAATCCTGCGGTTCCCAACATTCATACTGCCTCAGGGTCAAACTCCGGCTTTTACGAGAAGCTCAATACGCGATGGCATGAACGTGGGCTGCAGATTTTCATGTTGATCGTGCTCGCGCATTGGGGAGAGCATCTATTCCAGGCCTACCAAATCTACGTCATGGGATGGCCTCGCCCGAAAGCCAACGGCCTGCTGGGCTTGTGGTATCCCTGGTTGATCAAGTCCGAAACCCTGCACTACGGCTACGCACTGGTAATGCTGATAGGCATTTGGATATTCCGGAGAGGATTCACCGGCGTTTCCCACACTTGGTGGATGGTGGCGTTCTGGATCCAGTTTTGGCACCACATTGAACATTTTCTGCTGATCTGGCAGGCTACGTTTCATCACAATTTCTGGGGTAAGCCGGTGCCCTGCAGCGTCCTGCAGCTGGTCTTCCCTCGGGTTGAGCTACACCTCTTCTACAACTCGATCGTGTTCATCCCCATGGTCGTCGGAATGTATTACCACATGTTCCCGCCCGAGGGTGAGCAAGGGAACATGGCTTGCACGTGCGAATGGGGCCGCCACGATTCAGCAAAAGCTGGCTGCTCAAAGAGTGCCTGACCGCTTGGGGAAACAGGAACTGGCTCGATGGCTCGCAGGGTTGGTCTGCGCGGGAACCTTATTTATAGCGAGCTGTTTCAAACCGGTGGAGGCCCCACCTGTTGTCGCGATTGAGCACGAAATCTCACCTCAACCAGCGCGGGTCGGCCCCGCTACGGTCACTCTTAAGTTGGCCGATGCCGCCGGCAAATTTCTCACGGGAGCACACATAGCGATTGAGGCTGACATGTCGCACGCGGGCATGAGTCCCCTATTCGCAGAGGCGAAAGAAACAGAGCCGGGCCGCTACCAGGCTAGCGTGCAGTTTCAGATGGCGGGTGATTGGGTTCTCCTTCTCCATGTGACACTGCCCGGTGGGAAGAAACTAGAACGACAGATCGACGTGAGAGGCGTTCGACCCAACTAGGCAAGCTGTTGAATCCATCGTCCATCCCGGTCCTGGAAGCTAGTGATTCGCTTCCGTTTGATTTGATGCGAGTGCCGGGCCTGGGCCATTTTTTCCGCTGGCGCTATGCCCGCCCGGTGCTCCAGGCCCCGCTGCTCGTGCTCAGCCTGGTAATGATCCTGCACGGATTGTTCGGGCCCACCCTGGCGCCTAAGAATCTGGCGACAACACTAACCTGGCTTCACTTCCGCGGCGTGCTGGTGCTGGTCCTATTGTGCGCGGGAAATTTTTTTTGTCTGGCCTGCCCTTTCATGCTGGTGCGTCAACTGGCGCGACGTTTCCGTCGGCCCCGGTTCACATGGCCTCGGCCGTTGCGCAATAAGTGGCTTTCAGTTGGTCTTTTCGTCCTGATCCTCTTCACTTACGAACTGTTCGACCTGTGGTCTTCACCTTGGTGGACGGCCTGGCTGATTGTGGCCTACTTTCTTTCGGTGCTGGTGGTTGATGGGTTTTTCAAACACGCTTCGTTTTGCAAGTTTGTTTGCCCCATCGGACAGTTCAACTTTGTGGCTTCCACGCTTTCTCCGTTCGAAGTGAAAGTCCGCGAGCAGGATGTTTGCACGCGCTGCCGCACCAAGGACTGCATCCGCGGCAGGCGGGAGCCGGTCTCGGATCTGGTGACGATCCGCGGCTGCGAACTGGCGCTGTTTCAACCGCGAAAAATTGGCAACATGGATTGCACGTTCTGTTTGGACTGCGTTCATGCTTGCCCGCACGACAACATTGGCATCTTGAGCCGGCTGCCGGCGAATGAATTGATGGTGGATTCGATCCGGTCGGGAATTGGGTACTTCTCGCGTCGTAAGGACTTGGCGGCGCTGGCAATCGTATTCACGTTTGGCGCGCTGCTGAATGCATTTGGCATGGTGAGTCCGGTCTACGCGGTGGAGACTTGGCTGGGAAGAATGCTCCATGTTAATCATGAAGCCCCAGTGCTGGGCGTGATCTTCACGTTTTTCCTGATTGTGGAGCCGATTCTGCTGCTTGGTCTAGCTGCTTGGTTGACGCGCAGATGTGCCCGCAGTCCTCGCGCGCTGTTGCCTCTGGTCGTGAGATACAGCTACGGCCTGGTTCCTCTGGGCTTCGGAATGTGGTTGGCTCACTACTGCTTTCACTTTTTGACGGGACTCTACACGGTGATCCCCGTTACTCAAAACGCGATTGCGAGTCTGGGCCGGCCCTTTCTCGGCGAACCTCGCTGGACCTTAGCTGGTTTGCCGGCGAACGTCGTGCAGGTCATCGAGATCGGATTCCTGGTGCTCGGATTTGCCGGTTCCCTGGTGGTGACTTACGGGCTGGCCGAAGACGACTCCCCGGATAGGCCGCTGCGGGCGTTCCTTCCGTGGGCGGCGGTTTGCCTGATTCTTTGGTTTGCGTCCCTGTGGTTGATGTTTCAGCCTATGGAAATGCGCGCCACGCTTATGAGCCGATAGAGAGCATGCTGAATCGTCGTAAAGATGCGGGAGAAATTTCGGTTGGGCTCCTGGCTGTGCTCTTGCTGATGTTGCCTTCGCAAGCCAGCGCACACAATGGGCCGCCGTTTCCCATTATTGAGAACCGGAAGGTCGGGCCTTGTATAGTTGCTCTCTGGACTCATCCTGACGTGGGCAGCGGAGCATTCTACGTCTTCGTGGAACCGGCGCCAGGAGGGTCGGTCCCAGATGACCTGAAGATCAAGATAGGGGTGCAGCCCGCCACCGGCCGGCTTCCTGAGACATTCTATGAGGCCTCGCGGGTGAAATCGCGCGGCCAGGTGCAATATAACGCTCAGGCCGATTTCGATCGGCAGGAGTTGTGGCGTGTGCGCCTGTTGGTCCAGAGTTCGCAAGGCGGCGGCGAAGCAACCACCCAGGTAGAGGTGACTCCACCCGGGTTCGGCCGTTGGGATCTTTTGTTATATCTTTTACCGTTTCTTCTGGTTGCATTCTTATGGTTTCGCGGTATTTCGCGTGCGAAACGGCGCAGGATCACGCAATTACGCAAAGAGGCTGGAGCTGCTAATGGCACATAGACTGCGGGCAATGCGAACGGTCGCGATTAATACCGCGAATCCACAAGACCCTTCCGCTCTGCGTGACCGGCGCTCAGGCAGTTTTCAACGTCTGGTGTCGTTGCTGCTTCTCGCAAGCTTTGCGTTGGTGCTCTCGGGATGCCATTCCAGCCCCAAGCTGCCTGAGAAGGGATCTAAAGCCTACGCCGACGCTGTATCCGCGTTTTACATCGGATTGGCAGCGCTGCAGGTGGGCGATGACGTCCATGCCGAGAGCAAGCTCTCGGAAGTAACTCAGCTCGTCCCCGCTGAACCTGCGGGATGGGCCAACTGGGGAGTGCTGGCATTGCGCCAACGAAACTATGACCTGGCGGCGCAAAGACTGGAACGAGCGCGCCATCTTGCGCCGCGGAACGACCAGATCTACGACCTGCTCGGAATTCTTGAAGGTGATCGCGGTCATTCCGCGGAAGCGATCGCCGATCTGCGGAAGGCCGTAGACCTCAATCCGAAGAACCTGCGGGCAGCTTATGCGCTGGCGGAAGAAATTGAACGGCAGGGTGATGCGAACAGCGAAGCCGAATTCCAACAAGTGATTCAGAAGATTCTCGTGGCGCAGCCGGACAATCTCGCGGCCCTGCTTGAATTGAGCCGTGTGGCGGCGAAGCGCGGTGACGCCAGTACTCTGAAATCGGCTGTGGCTCAGATTAGCGCCCGGTCATCCGCATGGCCGGCGGAAGTGCAGCAGCAACTTGCAACCGTGCAGGCTGCTGCGTCGGGCGCGGATTTACGCGCGGCCGCCACTCGAACCACATTTCTGCGCAACGTGCTTATGCGCGTTCCGGAGTACCGCCAAAGTCTCTCGGCTATTAAAGCGCCCGCTGGTGAAGAAGCACGGCCTTTCGTCCATTTTCTGCGATTGGAGTCGCCAGTCTTCAAGCCCGCGCCGGCAGACATGGCAATCAAATTCGCAGTTCAGCCGGTTGCGGATGCTGGCAATCGCAAGTGGAACTGGATTGGAGCCATCCAACTCGGCAGCGCAGGCGCGCCCGTTATTGCTGAAGCCAACGGACGCGAAGTGCATTTGTCCAGCGGGGCTACGCTTCCCTTCCCCGGTGGACCATCTTCTATAGCGCCGTTGCCTGAGGGAATCTTGCAGGTCGACTTCAACTACGACTTCAAAACGGACCTGGTGCTTGCAGGCGCCGGAGGAGTGCGCCTGTTCCGCCAGGACAGCCCGAGCGCGTTCACTGATGTAACCGGGCAGACCAAGCTGCCGAAGTCCGTGACTAACGCCCGTTATACAGGAGCGTGGGCGGTTGACATTGAAGCGGACGGCGATCTCGATATCGTGCTGGGCGCGAGCGAAGGATTACCAGTTGTGCTGCGGAATAACGGCGACGACACGTTTCTGCCGATTTATCCTTTCCCGGGAATCGCGGGCGTGCGTGGATTTGCCTGGGCCGATCTTGACGGTGACGGCAATCCCGACGCCGCCATCATCGACGGTTCGGGCCATCTGCACGTCTTCATGAACGAGCGGCAGGGCCAGTTCCGCGAGCGCGCCCTGCCTGCTGGATTGCCGCTCGTCAAAGCGATTGCGGTGACTGACGCAAACAATGACGGAATCCTTGATCTGCTCGCAGTGCAGGCTGACGGCGCCATTATTCGAATTTCCGACAAGAACGAAGGACAAAGCTGGGAAACGGCGGAGATTGCAAGAGTCCCGGATGCCGCCAACAATCTATCGGGCGAAGTGCGACTCCACGTTGCCGACCTCGACAACAACGGAGCGCTCGATTTGTTTTTGGCCTCCACCAAACAATCGTCCGGCGGCGCAGCCGGCGCACTGATTTGGCTCGGCGACGACAAAGGCAACTTCGTCCGGTTGGACCATCCGGCGGGCCCTGCGCTGGTGTTTGACTCCGCAGATTTGAATGGGGATGGCAAGCTCGACCTGCTGGGCCTTTCCGCCGAAGGACAACCGCTCCAGGCAATCAATCAAGGATCGAAGAATTATCACTGGCAAGTGGTTCGCCCGCACGCCGTACAAGCCGTTGGCGACCAGCGCATCAACCCGTTCGGAATTGGCGGAGAAATCGAAATCCGTTCGGGACTGCTGGTGCAAAAGCAGCCGATCACCGGTCCGCAACTTCATTTCGGGCTGGGGGAGCAAACCCAGGCCGAGGTGGTGCGGGTGGTCTGGCCGAATGGTACGGTGCGCGCCGAGTTTGGGGTGAAAGCGGACATGGACATCGTGACCGAGCAACGTCTGAAGGCTTCGTGTCCATTCCTGTTCGCTTACAACGGAAAGAAGATGGAGTTTGTGAAAGACGCGGTTCCGTGGGGTTCCGCCATTGGCTTGCGCATCAATACGCTCGGCTCGGCGCAAATCGCAGCCACCGGCGAGTGGTACAAGATTGGCCGCGACCAACTTGTGCCGCACGATGGCTACTACGACCTACGCATCACCGCCGAATTATGGGAAGTCTACTACTACGACTATCTGGCGCTTATGGCCGTCGACCATCCCGTTGGCACGGAGATCTTTGTCGATGAGCGGTTCGTAATTCCACCCTTGAAGCTTGGCATCACGACGGTTGCCACTCCGCACAAGATCGCGCGTGCCATCGACGACAATGGCCAGGACGTGACCGACATCGTCAGCACGCTCGACGGAAGAGCTCTTGCCAGCTTTGGGCGCGGCCAGTACCAGGGCATAACCCGCGATCACTATCTCGAAGTCGACCTGGGCGAGGACACGCCGAAAAGCGGCCCACTTTTTCTGATTGCGCAGGGCTCGATCCACGACACCGAGTCGTCGGTGAATGTGGCAATCACTCAAGGCACCCGCTGGCGCGCTCACGGGCTGAGCCTTGAAGTGCCGGACGGGCATGGCGGGTGGGTTACGGCTCAGGACAATCTGGGCTTTCCCGCGGGGCGGAAGAAGACAATCCTCTTTAATCTGACCGATGTCTTTCGGCCCGGCACTCCGCGCCGCGTGCGGATCCGAACCAACCTGGAAATTTACTGGGATGCCATCCAGTGGGCGCAGGGCGCTCCAGATACTCCGTTGAAGACTGTGACTTTGGATGCCACCGCGGCAGATCTTCATTATCGCGGATATTCCGTCATGAATATGCCAGGGGCCGCGCGAGCGCCCGAAGTGCCCGACTACAACCAGATTGAAGGGACCAAGCAGCACTGGCGCGACCTGATCGGTTATTACACACGCTTTGGCGACGTACGCGAACTGATCAACCACATCGACGACCGGTACGTGATCGTGAATTCCGGCGATGAACTGTCGTTGCGCTTCGCCGAGCAACCGGCCCCGGCCGCAGGCTGGGTGCGCGACTACGTAATCGTCGGCGACGGCTGGATCAAAGACGGCGACTACAACTCTACCTTTTCCAAGACCGTACTGCCGTTGCCGTATCACGCCAAGAATGAGTACACAACGCGGCCCGGCCGCCTTGAAGATGAATGGGTTTATCAGCAGCATCCTGACGACTGGCAGACCTATCACACGCGCTACGTCACTTCTGATGTATTCAAGCACGCATTGAGGGCTGAGACCGACAAATGACGGGCAACCGGATCGCAAGGGTTTTTCTCGCTCTCTTCTTTATAGGGCTATTGGCGACGCCTTTTGTTATTAGACGGATGTCGGCAACAGGTGACGCCGATAGATCGAAGATCGATGCAAAGACGGCGTTAGCCCGCCACGGTTTCTATCTTGAAGAAGTCTCTCATGCAGCGGGCATCAATTTTGTTCATCAATCTCCCAAGCTTGATCCCAAGTTAGATGCCATCATGCCGGAAGTTGCCTCGATGGGAGCATCGGTGTCGATCGTCGATTTCGACCGCGACGGCTGGCCCGACATCTATGTCACGAATAGCGCAATTGGAAGCAAGAATGCCCTCTATCGCAACATGCATGACGGCACATTCAAGGACGTGGCCGGCGAAATGGGCATTGCCGATGTTAACCAGCCCGGCACTGGAGTTTCGACGGGCGCGGTTTGGGGGGACTTCGACAATGATGGGTATGAAGATTTGTTCCTGATCAAGTGGGGCCGTCCTGAGTTGTTTCATAACGATCAGGGCCACGGCTTCACGCGCGTAACCGAGCAGGCCGGACTGCCACGCTGGATCAACGCGAACACGGCCATCTGGTTCGACTACGACGGCGATGGACTCCTGGATCTTTTCGTGGGCGGCTACTATTCGGAAGACATTGATCTGTGGCATCTCACCACGACGCGCATCATGCCTGAGAGCTTTGAGTATGCCAAGAACGGCGGGCGAAAGTATTTGTTTCACAATCTGGGTAACGGCAAATTCGAAGAAGTCAGCGCGCAACTTGGGATCAACAGCCGGCGCTGGGCATTGGCCGCGGCGGCGGCAGATCTGCGTGGAACCGGCCATCCTGATTTGTTTGTTGCCAACGATTACGGAGTGTCGGAGCTCTACTTCAACGACGGCAAACGGTTTCACGAAGTTGGCGAACAGACGGGTGTCGGCTTCGCACCCAAGAGCGGCATGAATGCTGCGGTTGGCGATATCCTCAATCAAGGCAGATACGCCGTTTACGTTTCCAATATTTCGGAAGACGGCATTCTCATCCAGGGAAACAACTTGTGGGTGCCGAAGGAAGGCACTGGGGGCGACGCCGTTAAATATCAGAATTTGGCGCGCGACTTTGGTGTGGAACTGGGCGGATGGAGTTTCGGCGCGCAGTTTGGCGATTTGAATAACGATGGAACGCTCGACCTGTATCTTACGAACGGCTACATCTCGCTCGACCACAATCGGAGTTACTGGTACGACTTCTCGAAAGTCGCTGGTGGGAACAGTTCGATTATCGGCGATGCTAAGAACTGGCCTGCGTTTGAAGGACGCAGTTTGTCTGGCTATCAAAGCAAGCGAGTCTGGCTCAACGATGGCGCCGGCAAGTTTGTCGACGTAGCTCAGGCCGTTGGCGCTACCGATACCTACGACGGACGATCCGTAGCACTGGTCGATTTGTGGAATCGCGGTGTGCTCGACGTGGTTGTCGCCAACCAGAACGGGCCATTGCTGCTTTATAAGAACGCGGTCGCCCCAGAGAACGAGTGGATCGAATTTGAGTTGGAAGGAACAAACAGTAACCGCAGCGCGATCGGCGCTCAAGTTACTCTGTTTTGGAATGGTCAGCAGCAGGTGCAAGAGGTTTCCGGAGGTAGCGGTTTTGCCGCTCAGAATGACCGGCACCTGCATTTCGGCATGGGCAGGAATCCGCGGATTGAGAAGGCCGTCATTCGCTGGCCGTCGGGCAAGGTTCAGACCATCGACAAACCTGGCGCCAACCAGTTGCACAAGATGAAGGAGCCGGCATGAGCCAACAGACGAGCGTGCCTGTCCTGTCGCCTCCGGCTCCGGCCCAGAAGACGCCGCTGTTCAGCCTCGACAACCGCTACATTGCGCCCGCATTCATTACTTGCATTCTGCTGGCTGGGCATTTGTCGTTCGGTATTCTCGAGAGCTATCAGAAGACGCTGCTGGCGATTGTTACAAGTATTGCGCTGGAACTCGTGCTCGGCCGGATTTTCTTTCAGAAATGGATACACCCCGCCAGCGCTTACATCACCGGCATCAGCGTCGGCATTCTGGTTCGTTCGCCGGCCTTTTGGCCGTACGCGCTGTGTAGTGCGATTTCCATCACGTCCAAATATGTGTTGCGGGTCAAAGGCCGCCATATCTGGAACCCGTCCAACTTCGGCATTTCCGTGATGCTATTTCCGGCTGCCGAGACGGTGGCCACCTTGAGCATCCAGTGGGGCAACTATCTGTTGCCGATGCTGGTCATCTGGGCGCTGGGCTCAGTCATTATCTGGCGCCTGCGGCGCTTTCACATCACCGGCATTTATGTTGCATCGTTCGTCGCGTTCGCGTTCTTGCGCAGCTGGATGACCGGAAGCCCTTGGCAATCGGAGATTGCACCGATCACCGGTCCCATGTACCAACTGTTCATTTTCTTCATGATTACCGATCCGAAGACTACAGTTCGGTCCAAACGGGGCCAATGCGTGGTCGTGTTTCTGGTGGCTGTGTTGGAAATGGTGCTGCGCTTATATCAGGTTGTTTACGCGCCTTTTTATGCCCTCTTCGTGGTGGGACCAACCGCCATGCTGTTCGAGATTTGGATGGAATCGCGGCGCGCGAAAGCAACCACACTAACGGTGACTCAGTGACGGTTCGTAAAGGCGACCCGCGCTCTCAGATGCCACTACGCGGTGTCATTTGTTCCCTGCTGCTGGTTGCTCTCTTCATGTCGGTGAGGTGCAAGCCAAAGATATCGAGGGAGCGGACAACTGCCCCTCCTACACCGGCGCAGATGCTTATACCGTCGGCGTCTCAACGCGCATCTTCATCACTATCACTCGACTCGACCGCAAGGCCTTCTCGCCCCTCCGGCCCCATCGAATTCACCGACGTCACCGCACAGGCGGGCATCCACTTCAAACACAACAGTGGTGCTTTCGGGAAAAAGTATCTCCCCGAGACCATGGGCAGCGGCGCTTGCTTCTTGGATTACGACAATGACGGTTGGCAGGATATTCTCCTGGTCAATTCCATGGACTGGCCGGGACATACGTCCGGCAAATCCTTCCCCGCGCTGTATCACAATAATAAGGACGGCACGTTTACCGACGTGACGCGGCAGGCAGGCCTGGCGGTGGAGATGTACGGGATTGGTTGTGCCGTCGGCGACTATGATAACGACGGCTATGATGACATCTACATCACCGCCGTCGGCTCCAATCATCTTTTCCACAATCTGCGAAACGGCAAGTTTGCCGACGTTACCGCCCAGGCAGGAGTGGGCGATCCCGGATTTTCGGCCAGCGCCGTGTGGTTTGATTATGACAACGACGGCAAGGTGGATCTCTTCGTCGCCCACTACATCGACTGGTCCATGGAGACGGATCAATACTGCTCGCTCGACAATAAGAACAAGTCTTACTGCACTCCGCAGAGGTACAAGGGCCAAAGCTCGACACTGTTCCACAACAAGGGCGATGGCACGTTTGAAAACGTGACGCGGCGCGCCGGTCTGTACGATCCAACCAGCAAATCACTCGGAGTTGCCCTATTGGATTTCGACAACGATGGCTGGCTCGATCTTTTCGTTTCCAACGACACCGAACCAAACAAGCTCTACCACAACAATCACAACGGAACCTTCACGGATGTCGCAGTCGCCGCTGGCGTGGCTTACAGCGAAGCGGGCACGGTACGCGCGGGGATGGGTACGGATGCGGCCGATTACGACAACTCCGGGTGGCAAAGCCTGGTCATCGGAAATTTCACCAATGAGGGGATGGCGCTCTACCACAACGATGGCACGGGCTTGTTTACGGATGAAGCCCCTTTGACCGGCATTGGGAGGATATCGACGAAGTCGCTTACTTTCGGCACCTTCTTTTTTGACTACGATCTCGATGGACTGCCCGATATTCTCGCCGTCAACGGCCACGTCTCCGACGACATCAGTGTGGTGCAGCCCAACGTCAAGTATGCGCAACCACCTCATTTATTCCGCAACCTGGGCAAGAACAAATTTGAAGAAGTAACCGCGAAACTCGGTCCCGCGCTGCAACGTCCGATCGTGGGCCGGGGCGCGGCCTACGCAGATTTCGACAACGACGGTGACCTGGATCTATTGATTACTACCAACAATGGGCCAGCGCAGTTGCTGCGCAACGATAACGGAAACCAGAATGACATGCTGCGGGTGAAAACCGTGGGCACACGCTCGAACCGCGATGGCATAGGCGCAAAGGTCACGGTCAAGACAAACACAGGAACGCGCCTGTTTGCCATGGTGAAGACAGGCTCAAGCTATTTGTCCCAAAGCGAGCTGCCGCTAACCTTCGGCCTGGGCAAACCGGAAGCCGGCAAGACTGTGAGCCTGGAGATTGTCTGGCCCAGCGGCCAGAAAGATACACTCCGCGACATCAAGCCCAATCAGTTCATAACGGTGAAAGAAGGCCAGGGAATTGGTTCGGCCCAGCCCATTGTGTTTGTCAAGATCGGGTCCCCGGAGTCGTCGACGTCCGCTTCTTCGCAAAGGTGATGAACCGAATTCTGTGCGCGGATCACTTCTTCAGTCGGGCCAGAATCTTTTTTTGATTCCCGATGATCGTCTTGAGGGCACCCTGGTTCTTGAGGATGCTCGACTGATTTTTCAGTATGCTCGCCTGATTCTTTTTGATCGTGGTCTGATTCGCCCGGAGTGCGCCCTGATTGGCGATGATGGTCTTCTGATTCTGGATGATAGTTTTCTGATTTGCGATGACTTTGCGTTCTGACATTGTGTTAGCGGCCTCCCGCCGCTGGAATCCGATGGAGTGACGAGGATCTTGAATTTGAATCGACT
>Ga0116217_10000289_pt1 | contig 56151 bp, 55 predicted proteins | sample Sb_taG_6_FD_89697 | JGI IMG/M metagenome (GOLD analysis project Ga0116217, IMG submission 89697) | Peat soil microbial communities from Weissenstadt, Germany - Sb_50d_4_PS metaG | ecosystem: Environmental > Terrestrial > Soil > Wetlands > Peat | place: Germany: Weissenstadt | collected 2010-09-21 | reverse complement strand
CGGTAGCGGCCCATGCAGAACCGCACCGAGGAGGGGCTCCGCCGTGACGTCGGCTTCTTCGGCCTGCTCTGGATCTCGGCCGGCACGACACTCGGTTCGGGCTGGCTCTTTGGGGCCTTCGTTGCGGTCACGATCGCCGGGCCTGCGGCGCTCATCGGCTGGTTGCTGGCCGCGCTCTTCATGTCACCTCTCGCCCTCGTCTATGCCGAGCTGGGGGCCATGTTCCCCGAGAGCGGAGGTCCTGGCCGCTTCGCCAACCACGCTTTCGGGAGCCTGGCCGGAGCGACCTTCGGCTGGTTCTCCTACGTGCAGGCCGCGACGATCACACCGATCGAGGTGCTCGCGGCCATCGAGTACCTGTCGACCAATTCCTGGGCGACTGGCCTCTACAACGCGAGCAGCGGGACCCTCAGCGCCTCGGGCTACGTCGTGGCCGTCGTCCTCATGGGCGTCTTCGTCACGCTGAACCTCCTGGGGATCCGCCTGCTCTCTCGGGCCAACTCGGCCATCACGGTGTTCAAGCTGGCCATCCCCGTACTCGTCGCCGTGGCCCTGGTGGCAGCGGGCTTCCACCTTCACAACTTCACGGCCGTTGGAGGCTTCTTCGTGCGCGGCGGCCTCGGGCCCACCCACTCGATCCTTCGCGCGATCACGGCCGGTGGCATCGCCTTCGCTCTTCTGGGTTTCGAGGGGGCGCTGGAAGTCGGCGGCGAGAGCACGAAGCCGCAGCGGGACCTCCCCCGCGCGGTGTTCGGAGCCTTCGTCGTCTGCACGCTGATCTACATCGCGGTCCAGGTCGCTTTCATCGGTGCCCTCCCGCCCTCGCTGTTGTCGCACTACGCCAGCTGGACGGGGCTGGCGGGCAACGCGCATCTCTCGAGGGCGCCGTTCTTCGTCCTGGCCAGCTTGGTCGGCCTGGTCTGGCTGGCCTGGATCATGCGCGTCGATGCGGTGGTCTCACCGAGCGGGACCGGACTCCTCTATTTGACCGGGGCATCCAGGCTCAGCTTCGGGCTGAGCAGGGACGGCTACGTCCCGAAGATCTTCCTGGTCGAGAACGAGCGCACCGATGTCCCGTTCTGGGGAGTGGTCATGTCGGGGGCAATCGGCCTGCTCTTCCTCCTGCCCTTCCCGAGCTGGGGAAGGCTCGTGAGCGTCGTGACTGGCGCCGTGGTGCTCATGTACGCCGGAGCGCCTCTGGCGCTCGGCCGATTGCGGCGCTCCCGGCCCGAGATGGACCGGCCCTACCGGCTCCCCGCGGCCCGACTCCTCACTCCGGCGTCCTTCGTCTTCGCCACCTTCATCGCCTATTGGTCGGGCTGGCAGACCATCTCGACCCTGATGATCGCCCTGCTCCTCGGCTACGGCCTCATGGCCGTTGCCCGGACGCTCCACCTGGACCTTGACCCGCCGCGGATCGAGTGGACATCGGCCTGGTGGCTCTTCCCGTACCTCATCGGGCTCTCGGTCGTCTCCTATCTCGGCAATTTCGGCCAGGGGGGCATCCTCGGCGGCGTCGGACCCTTCAAGCATGTGCTCGTTGGGGCCCGCGGGGTGATCCCGCTGTGGTTGGACATGGCCTGCCTGGCTGCGCTGAGCCTGGCGATCTACATGGGCGCCATGGCTCAGACGAACACGATGCGTTCGCCGTCGACCCCGATCACCCAGTCAGGGACCCGAATCGACGGCACATGACGTACGGCGCCTTGTTGAGCTGCGACTTCGTCCTCCCGGTTGCGGACGGTGGAGTCAGAACCCCGCCCGGAGAAGGCCGCGGCGCCCACCGATCTGACGCGGATCATCACCGTTCTCGCGCGCGCTGGCCGCTGCCGTTGTGCTGAGGTAGAAATCGGCAACCAGCGTCGAGGTGGCCATTCAACCGCAGTTCTCAGCGCCGACCCGCAGGGCCAACCCGTCGTAGTACTTGGGGGGCGAGGAGATTGGTCTCAACACGATGCTTGCGATAACCCTGCAAGATCTCCGGTTTCGAGCGCGTCAGTTCCTGATTGCGGTGGGGGGAGCCAGCCCTCGTATTCGCAATGTCGCTCCTTTTGACCGGCATGGCCAACGGGTTCAGCACCGAGATCGACGGAACCGTGCAGGGCATGGGGGCACAATCCTGGGTCTTGGCGGCCGGCACGACTGGTCGGATCGTCGGTCTGCCATCGATCGCGTCGTCGGCAGTGAGCCGCGTGGCCCACGAGAGCGGGGTCACTGTCGCCGCCCCGGCGATCGTGGCGCCCCAGACGGCGACGGATGCCGGGACGACGAGCAACATCTTTATCATCGGGTATCGGCCTGGGGACCTTGGGACGCCACGACTGAGCACGGGTCGACAGGTGGAGTCGAACGGTCAGGCGACCGTCGACTCATCGCTTGGTCTTGCCATCGGACAGCGGTTTCGTGTCGCCGGAGAGAGCTTCGTGGTCGTCGGAACGGTCACGGGGAGAACTCTGGCCGGGGGGAGTCCCGACGTGTACGTGACGCTCCGAGATGCCCAACGGGCCGTATACGGCGGGCGACCTCTCATCTCGGCGGTCCTGACGCGCGGTGTCCCCGCTCAAGTGCCGAAGGGCCTGGCCTTGTACTCGAACGCTCGAATCGAGCAAGAGAGCCTCGACCAGCAGTCCGCGGGGGTCTCCTCGATCGACAACACGCGGTACTTCATGTGGTTGATCGCCGCGGTGATCGTGGCCGCGCTCGTGTACGTCACCGCGCTCGAACGCGTCCGCGACTTCGCGGTGCTGAAGGCACTCGGCGCATCGTCCCGCCTCCTGTTCGCGGGCCTCGCGTTCCAGGCGGTGTTGGTCGCGCTCTTGGCAGCGGCCATAGCCGCGGTCATCTCGAACTTCATGACGGGGCTGTTCGCCCAACCGGTCGACGTCCTGCCGAGCGCGTTCGTCGTGCTGCCGATCTCGGCGCTGGTGGTCGGCCTCCTGGCCAGCCTGGCGGCGCTCCGGCGGGCCGTCTCGGCCGACCCCGCCATGGCCTTCCAGGGGGCGTAGTGGCCGAACTCGAAGTGCGCGACCTGACGGTGGAGTTCGCGTCGGGGGGATATGTCGTCCGGCCGTTGAGCGGGCTCTCCTTCGATGCCGACGACGGCGAGTTGGTGGTGGTCCTCGGCCCGAGCGGGTGCGGCAAGACGACGCTCCTGTCCTGCCTGGCCGGGCTGCTGACGGTCACCTCCGGTTCCGTCTCCTTCCGGGGCCAGGAAGTCTCGGCACTGACGGGTCCCGCGCTCGAGACCTACCGGCGCACGACCGTCGGCATCGTCTTCCAGGCGTTCAATCTCATCCCGAGCCTCACCGCCAGAGCGAACGTCATGGCTCCCTTGCGTCTGGCCAAGGTCCGACGGCACGAGGCGGCGAGCCGGGCCGACGCCCTGCTCGCGACCGTGGGCCTCTCCGAGCGCGCCGGCCACCGGCCCGGGCAACTCTCCGGTGGTCAGCAACAGCGCGCCGCCATTGCCCGTGCGCTCGTGCACGAACCACCGCTCGTCCTGGCCGACGAGCCGACCGCCCATCTCGACTACGTCCAGGTGGAGGGGGTGCTGCGCCTGATCCGTGAGCTGGCGTCTCCCGGCCGCCTGGTGCTGGTCTCGACCCATGATGACCGGATCACCACCATCGCCGATCGGGTGATCGAGCTCGTCGCGAAGTTCTCCGATGATCGCGAACCCGAAGAGGTCGTCCTGGGTGCCGGCGAGGTGTTGTTCGAGCAGGGCGATCGCAGCGATCTCGTGTATGTGGTCGAGGAGGGGGAGGTCGAGATCTACGAGACTCGAACCGACGGCTCGTTCGAGCTCCTCAGCCGGATCGGGCCCGGCCGGTACTTCGGCGAGCTCGGACCCATGCTCAACCTGCCTCGTTCCGCGTCGGCCCGGGCGACGGTGCCCTCCCGCCTGATCAGCTACCCGTTCCAGTCCTTTCGCCGCCAGTTTGCGTCGTCGAAGTCCGGCGAACCGACGGATCGAGCCTGACGGAGCTCGGGCGTTCGGCCGTCGGCGGCGGCCCGATGACGACCGGTCAGATCGCTTGGGCGCCGGGCCGCGTCCGCCCGGTGCGCCGCGTTCCTCAACCCCGGAGCACCCGGGCGCGCAGCGCCCCCGAGAAGTCGGCTCGGTCCAGGCTTAACGTCGTTGTCGGGCGCGAAGTCCTCACGGTCGCGGTCCGGGGGACACCGTGCAACAAGGCGATCTCCCCGAACTGGTCACCCGGCCGGACCTCTCCCACGGGCGCCCCGTCCACCGAGACCGTGGCCGCCCCGTCGAGCACGACGAAGAACCGATCGCCGTCGTCGCCCTGCCGCACGATCACGGCGTCCGGCGGCCAATGGTCGACCGACGCCTGTTCGGCGAGCCGGCGCAGGAGATCCGAATCGAGGTGCGAGAACAGGTTCAGCCGTCCGAGCACGTGGGCCCGCTCCCGGACTGACCACTCGGTGCCGGTGGCGACCGAGGAGTGATCGGCGGGCGGTGGGTTCGTGGCCGCCTGTCCGGTCAGTCCGGAGAGGAAGACCTCGCGGGACAGACCCAGCAGCTCCATCGGCTCTTCGGATCTGACCGTCGCGGTGCGGGGGACGTCACGGAGCAGGGCCCGCTCCCCGAAGCTTCCGGCCTGTCCGACCGTCCCGACCTGAAAGCCGTCCACGAGCACCCGGGCGGTGCCCTTCTTCACGACGTAGAACCAGTCGCCCCGGTCACCCTGGCGGATGACGTCGGTGTCACCCGGCACGTCGAGGTGCACCACCCCGGTGGCGAGCAGACCGAGGCTGGCCATGTCGAGCGGCTCGAGGCAGGGAGCACCGTGGAGCAAGGTCAGGGTGTTCGTGCGTTCGCCGGCCGAGGTCTCGAGGTGGTGCAGCACCCGCCAACCGATCACCACGACGACCGGGAGGGGGACCGCCGCCACGATCAGCGCCGTCCGGGTGTTGAAGGTGGAGACGAGCACCGGGGCGATGAGACCCCCGAGGCCCTCCAGCGAGAGCTTGGAGGACTCGATCAGGGTGGTGACCCGGGGCAGGAGTGGCACGTCGAGGACCCGGTACAGGAGCGACAGCGTCGCCACGTCGGCCACCGCCATCGCGCTCCCCCAGAGCACGATGAGGAAGAACGCGAGATCGAGCCTGGGCACCGCCGCGATCACGGCCAGTGGGGCGCCGCAGAGGATCAGCGCCACCGCCGTCGAGTTCCCGAGCCTGGTGCGTCGGATGAGGCCGCCCGAGAGCGGGACGGCGATGAGCGAGCCGATGCCGGAGGCCAGCATCAAGAGACCGACCCCGGCGCTCCCCGCCCGAAGCAGCCGCAGGGAGGCGATCACGGCGACCGCGATCCACATGCCACGGACGAACGTCCGAAGCCCGCTCACCGTGAGCAACGGGGCGACGTGGGGCTCCCTGATCGCTTCGAATGTCGCCCTCGTTCGCTCGCGGAAGCCGCTCTCTTGGATCGCGATCGGGGTGGGGACCTCGACATGGGTGAACCGGGTCGTGACGACCGCCGCAACCATCAGCAGTGTGGCCGCGCCTCCGAACACGTCCGCCGGTGGGGCGACGCTCAGAAGGAGCCCGCCGCTCATCCCGCCGAGCGCCTGGGCGAGCGTCTTGACGATGCTCACCCCGGCCGCCGACGCCGCCAGCTCCCTCGGAGTGCGGGCCAGCACCGGCAGCAACGTCGACTGAGCGGCCCGGTAGGGGCCCGATGCCACGGCGTCCAGGGCGACGAGCACCAGCAGCACGGGGATCGGCACCCCGGCGGCCGCGAGGATGGCGCTCGCGCCCACCAGCGCGGCCCGGGTGGCGGCCACCGCCGTGAGGGTCCGGGCTCCGGGGTGTCGCTCGACGTAGGGGAGGCTCACGATGCTCCCCACCGAGGCGAAGAAGAGCCGGAAACCGACGAACCCGACGGCGATCGGTCCGTCCCGTCGGAGCGCGTCGACCGCCAGGGCCGTCACGTATCCCCACTCCGCGACCGTGAGCGCGCCGAACGCGATGACCAGCCAGGCCAGCGATCGGTTTCCGAGGAGGATCTGGAGGGGCTCGGCGAGCCTTGCCGGACCGCCGCTCACCCTGGACCAGAGTGAAGGGGCCTTCGTGGCCAGCGGTTGGTCCCCGTCGGCGCGCACCGACGTCAAGGTGAGCGGAAGAGCGGGAAGTTCCGCAAGTCCGTTCGAGGCTCGGTGACGGTGTCGTGACAGGTGTGGCGGGCCCGCGGCCCGCGCGCGCCGCTACGAGTCAGCGGTCGGCCTACCGTCGGCGGGTGGAGACGAAGGCCGGGTGCCGGGATCGGTGGTCGGCGGGCGTCGCGAGCCAGGTGCCGGGATCCGCGATCGGCCGTCCGTCGGCGGGCGTCGAGGGTCGGGCCGCCCCCTCTCCAGGGTGCTCTCGTTTCCACCAGGGCCTCGTCCCGCGACCCGTAGGCACTCGCCCAGCTGCAGGCCCCCATACTCGGACTGGGCGTGCGGACGATAGCAGCGCCATTGCCCGGACACGTCGGGTTCGTCTACCTTCGTGGCCCTGGTCTCAGCCCAGGGCTGAGTTCGGGGGCATCCGGTCCCCTTCTATCCCCGGGGCTGAGCGGACAGGCAAGGGGGAAAGCCACGGCTGAGGAAGAGCCGATCGGCTACGTAATCGTTGATCCCGGCGGCCCGGCCGAGTCAGCGCGCCCCTTGGTCGAGAGGCTCTTCGTGGGGCGCGAGTGTCCCGGGGTCGATGAGGCGCACCGGATCCTGCTGGGCGACGACCTCGCGGTTTCCAGGAACCACTTGGAGATCCGGGTCGACGCCAACGAGTCCCGGGCCATGGTGGTGGACACCTCGAGCAACGGCTCCCGGATCAACGGGGTCCGGATCGAGAGGTCGGTCGCCGTTCCTCTGAACGACGGCGACCTGATCCAGGTGGGCAACTGGAAGCTCGCGTTCCGGAGCGCTCGCGCCACCGTCACCCGGGGGAGCGAACACGCCGCCGGGGCGACCGTGTCGGTCGGGGCACCCACCACGATGGCCATGGTGGTCGGAGACCTGATCAACTTCTCGACTGTCTCGGAGCAGGCCGACCACGAGGTCCTCGCCCGCGACGTGAACACGCTCTACAGCGAGCTGCGCAAGCTTCTCAGCAAGCACCGGGGCACACTTGTCGACTACGTGGGCGACGCGTTCTTCGCCAGCTGGGAGCTGGAGGTCGATCCCGAGGCCCCCGACCACGCGCTCAGTTTCGTTGTCGAAGCGGCTGATGAGGTCGCCACGGTCACCGCGGGATTCGAATTGCGCTACGCCGACGGCAGCCCGCTTCGGATGGGCTGGGCCGTCACCATCGGTTCGGTCGTCATGCGCCTGATGCCGGGTGCGGTGGTGATGGCGCTCGGCGACATGGTGAACGTGGGCTTCCGGATTGCCAGCATCGCCGGTCGAGAGGGTCGAGCGTCGATCCTTGCCACCGACGCCATTCGTCAGGCGTCCCGCGGCCCGTTCGAGTTCGGGGAACCCGAGACGGTGCCGGTGAAGGGACGGGTTGGGACTGAGACCATCTACGGGGTGTCGCGCCGCTAGGCCGGGCGACGGTCGAGATGTGGGAATGACATGACACATCGGGCGCAGCCACGCGGCACAGCCCGCCCCGCACGACCAGCGGCCGACGGTAGGCAAGCGGCGCGGAACGGCATGCACCGGACGGGGGGGGCGAGCCATCGGCGACAGAAGACCGTCGCGAGGTTCGGCTTGCTCCGAGCGTTGCTCGTCGCGACGATTGTCGGCCTTGGCTTCGTCGTCCTGCCGATCGACTCAGCCGTCAGCGGTGCCGCCACCACCCTGATCAGTGACCACTTCTCTCACCCGACATCTACGTCGAACGTCAACGTAGCGAGTGGCGGAACCACGCAGACCGATGGCGGCCCCCTCCCGTGCCTTACCGCCGGTCCGGTGCCGGCCACCCCAACTGGGACGATCGCGAACTGCAACCTCCCGTCCCCTGACGTAGACGGGTCCGGCGCGCTGATGTTGACGGACGCCGGGTTCTACGAGGAGTCGGACATCATCTACGCCTCCTCCTTCCCCACCGCCGACGGGCTCGACATCAACTTCGACGCCCACATGTATGGCGGTGGGGGCGACGGTTCGATCGGGTTCGCCGACGGCATCTCCTTCGACCTGGCCACCGCGCCGCCCGGTCCCACCACCATCGGGCCACCCGGGGGAGCACTTGGCTACGCCGCTTCCGGCTCGACCCCGGGCATGCCGCACGGCTACCTCGGCGTCGGCTTCGATGAGTTCGGGAACTACTCCAACTCGGTTTCTGAGGGGTCGGGCTGCACCGATCCGTCGTGGGAGCACCCCTATGCCCAATCCAACCAGGTCACGGTCCGTGGACCCGGCAACGGCACCATCGGGTACTGCGCGCTCTCGTCCTCGCTGGAACAAGAGAGCGATCCGATGGACAGCATCCAGCTCCACGGCGACGATTTCTCGTCGTACGTCCACGTAGAGGTGGTGATCGACCCGACTAGCAAAACCTATTCGGTGACGCTGACTCCGACAACAGGCGCCGACGCCGGCGTTGCGGTACCGGTGGCCTCGGGTCCTCTCCCCGACTCCTACTACGACGCAGAAACGGGCGACCTTGTGTCGGGACACATCCCGCCACAGCTCACATTCGCCGTTGCCGCGTCGAGCGGCGCTGGCAACGACAACCACGAGATCGACAACTTCGACGCCGCCACCAAGACCGACACTCCGCTCACTACGTTGGCACTTTCGGGTACGGGGCCGGCTTCGGCCGGGTTGAATGGGTCGTTCAACTTGGTGTTCACCCCGAGTGTGACGTCGAAACAGGCCGAGGCATTGCCGGTGACGATGGACGACACGCTTCCCTCGAACGAGGCCCTCACGGCTGAGCCTTTTGGAACGGGTTGGGACTGCTCAGCGACAGACATGACCAACAACGTGGTCGAATGCGTCTACACACCGACCAGCGGCGTGACTGGGGCGCTTCCGGCGGTCACGATTCCGACGAAGTTCACCTCCGGGACAATCGGTTCCTCGGTCACGGACACCGCAACGGTCTTCTCGAGCGACTCGCTCGCACCCGCCTCGGCAGATGTCAGCGTCATGCTGGTGTCCGTGTTCGTCCCGCCACCGTCCACACCGAACCAACCGTCGCAGCCTCAGCCGCCGCCCACGCAGCCTCAGCCGCCGCCCACGCAGCCCACACCCCCACCGACGCCGACGCCACCCGGGCCGACGCCACCCGGGCCCACACCACCCGGGCCCACGCCTGGCCCGGTCACCCCAGCTCCGGTGCACCTGTTCCAACCGGTGACGACGGTGATGCCTACCCCGACGCCTACCCCGACGCCCATCCCGACCCCGGTCACCGTGCCGATGGCGAGCCTGACCCTCAGCAGCCCCGCCATCATCCCCGGGGGAAGTACCACCGCCAGCGGCACCGGGTGCGCTCCGCAGAGCCCCGTCGTCCTGTCGATCCTGAGTCACACCGTGGCGACCACCACCGCCAACCAAGTCGGAGACTTCTCGGCTCCGGTCTCGCCTCCTTCGGGCTCGGGGCAGTTCAGGGTCGTCGCGACGTGCGGGGCGGTGCAGCTCACCGCGTTCCTCGAAGTGGTGGCGTCCGCGGAATCCTCCAATCCCGAAGGTGGTGCCGCGGTGTTTTGCGTGTTCGTCCTCGTCGGCGTCATCCTGCTCCGGGGACAGTTCTCCACCTCGAGCCGGCAGAGGCGCCGTCGTCGGCGCACCGCGGCCGACATCCTCGGCACGTCGGGGGACTGACCCGTCGGCATCCCCGGACAACGGCGCCGACTGCGTCGCGCGCGTCGGCTGTTACCCGCTCCGCCCGCTCGTTGTCGGTAGACCGGGTGGAGGGCGCCACCGGTTCGCATTGGACCCTGACGGCAGGCGGTGGGTCGCACCGCGACGAGGAGGTTCTCTGTAGGTGAATTCTCGGTGACACCCGCCCCGACGCCAGTCGGGGGGCTGACCTCACCGGACGGCCCACGGTATGGTCTCGCCGTTCCGGCGCCGGGGAGCACACCCGAGACGCCGCGTTGCTGAACGGAGGCGGATGTGAAGGTCACCGGGCTGTTCAACAATGCCCAGCGCACTGTGAGTGTTCCGTCCGGCGAAGTCGTCTTCAGTGAGGGTGATCCGGGACAGGAGATGTATGGGGTGGTCGAGGGAGAGATCGAGCTACGGGCCCACGGTCGGGTGATCAGGACGCTCGGCGCCGACGACATCTTCGGAGAGATGGCGCTGGTCGACCGGTCGCCGCGGTCGGCGACTGCGGTGGCCAGCGCCGACAGCGTCCTCGCCGTGATCGACGAGCACCGGTTCCTCTTCCTCGTCCAGGAGACCCCGATGTTCGCGCTCCAGGTGATGTCGGCAATGGCCGACCGGATCCGGGCCGAGGACGAGAAGGACTGAGTCGACGGTCGAGTAAGCGGCGTCACCGCTTCCGACGGCGGACATCTGCACCGCTCGGGGACTTCGCCACATCGTCTTGTCCGGGAACGACGATTTCGCGTCTCGCCCTATGACCGTCCGCTCGGCGCCCCTTGGGCGCATGTGCACCCAGGAGTCGGTGAGGCTTAGGTCGATGTGAGGGGCGTGAGTCCCGGAACTTCGGTGACCCCCTTCGGCGCCGCCTGGCGCATGAAGCCGAACATGTAGCCCGCGACGCGACGCATCTGGATCTCCTCGGAGCCCTCGGTGATCCGGTACCGGCGGTGGTGCCGGTAGATGTGCTCGAACGGTTCGTGTCGGGAGTAGCCGAGGCCACCGTGCACCTGCATCGCCCGGTCGGCGGCCTCGCAGCAGAGCCGGTTGGCCCAGTAGTTGCACATGGAGACCCGTTCGGACTGGGAGAACGGCCCGTAGCGGTCCATGCCCCACGCGGTCTTGTGGATCAGGGCCCGCAGCATCTCGCACTGGGTCTGGAGCTCGACGAGCGGGAACTGGATCCCCTGGTTGGTCGAGAGCGGCTTTCCGAAGGGCTTGCGGCTCTTGGCGTACTCGACGGCCCGGTCGACGCAGAACTGGGCCGCTCCCAAGCTCGAGGCGGCTTGGCGGATCCGGTTCTCGTTGAAGAAGTGCTGCACCACTTGGAGGCCGTGTCCTTCGCCGCCGAAGATGGCGGTGTCAGGAACCCGGACGTCGTGCAGGCTGATGTGGGCGTGGTCGGTCGGCATGTTGAAGGTCCACAGGAACTCCTCGATCTTGAACCCGGGCGTATCGGTTGGAACGAGGAACGCGGTGATCCCGGCGCCGTCGCCCGGCTCGCCGCTCGACCGGGCGAATATCAGGTCGTACTGGGCGGCGTGGATGCCGGTGTTCCAGGTCTTCTCCCCGTTGATCACCCACTCGGTGCCGTCACGCTCGGCGCGAGTCTCCATGAAGGTGGCGTCGGAACCGTGGGCCGGCTCGGTGATCCCGAAGGCGAACCCCCGCCGTCCCCGGGCGAGGTCGTCCACCCATTCCTCTTTCTGGGCCTCGGTGCCGTAGAGGAGCATCAAGAGGAGACCGACGTTGTTCCCGACGATCGCGTGCTCGGTCTGGAGATCGCAGTGCAGGCCCAGGCCCTTGTGGGCCAGGTGCTCCCGGATCACCGCCATCCCGAGGTTGGTGCCGTCCCGACCGCCGTACTCGGCGGGGAAGGCGTAGCGGTAGTGGCCGGCCTGGTCGGCCCGCCGCCGGGCCTCCCGAAGCAGCTCCTCCCACTCCTTGGTTGGCAGACCGCCGCGGTCCCAGTCGGTTCGGGCGTGCTCTCTGCGGTGGTCGAAGAACCGGATGTTGTCGTTCTCCGCTTCGAGCGGCTTGATCTCCCGCTCGATGAACTCGTCAAGCTCGTCGAGGTAGTGGGCCAGTTCGTCGGGAAGCTCGAAGTCCATGGCGAGTCCTTGTTCGGTCCGGTGGTGAGTGTATGCACGCGGCCGTTGCCGGGGTCGCCCGGGGCCACCGGGCGGATGGTGCGAGCACGGTCTTCCGAGGACCGGAGTGTGCCAAGCTGGGCCTTATGGCGGCACTCGGCCTGCGACACGCCGTGCTCTGGGTGAGCGATCCGAAGGCCTCGGCGCGGTTCTACGAATCGGCGCTCGGGCTCGAGGTGAAGTTCGAGAGCGACAACGCGGTGTTCATGTCGTCGCCGAACTCCGCCACCGACCACGATCTCGGGCTCTTCCGGGCGACCGGCGACGCCGCTCCGGCTCGCCATGTCGGTCTCTACCACCTCGCCTGGGAGGTTGCGACGCTCGGCGAGCTGTCCGAGGCCAAGGAGCGGCTCGCAAAGATGGGCTCGCTCGTCGGTGAGAACAACCACGGGGTGAGCCGGAGCTTGTACTGCCACGACCCCGACGGCATCGAGTTCGAGATCATGTGGGAGCTCCCCGTCGATCTGCTCGAGCCGTCAGAGCCGTCGAACGTGCCGCTCGACCTGGAAGCGGACATCTCGCGGTGGGGCAGCAACCGCTCCGGTCGCGGCGCCAGCTAGCTAGTTCGTCGGCCCTCGTCGGGACGCCGGCTCGACCCGCGGACGCCGCGCCCGGATCAGCCTGGCGCCGGCCACGCGAGCGTCAGGTGGTTCACGTGCCGCAGCCCGGGTTCGTACTCGAGCTCCTCGTGATCGGGCTTGAGCCCGTAGTCGGGGATGCGGCGGTGCCACTCGCGGAGCGTGACCCTGAGCTCCCGCCGGGCGAGGTGGCTCCCGAGGCAACGGTGGATCCCCCCGCCGAATGCGACGTGCGGGTTGGTCGCCCGGTCGAAGCGCACCTCGAAGGCGTCGGGGAACACCGCCGGGTCGACGTTGGCGGCCCCGACGCTCACGTTGATGCCGGTCCCCGCCGGGAGGTCGACGCCCGCGACCGTGCAGTCGGTCTTGGACACCCGGGGCACGCCGGCGACCGGCGACTCCCACCGGAGGAGCTCCTCGACCGCGCTCGCAATGAGATCGGGATGATCCACGATTTGCTGCCGGTGGGACGGATGTTGGGCGAGGAACGCGTAGAAGCAGGTGAGTGAGTCGCTGACCGTGTCCAGTCCCGCGATCAGGAAGAGAAAGCAGATGTCGAGAATCTCCTCACGGGACAGCTTCTCGCCCCCGACCTCGGCGTTGACGAAGTGGCTCAAGATGTCATCGGCCGGCTGTCGCTCCCGTTCGTCCAGGATGCCGCCGAAGTACTCGTAGATCTCGAGGCCGGTCGCACGCCCGACCGCCCGGCGCTTCTCGATGTCGAACATGGCGTCGGGGTCGATCACCTGCGGGCGAAGAATGCCGTCGCGAAACCGGATGAAGGTCGTGAGCTCCTCCCACGGAAGCCCCATGAGGCCCAGGAACACCGAGGAGGGGAACGGCTCCGCGAACTCCTCGCTGAAGTCGCACTCGCCCCGGTCGATGAAGGAGTCGATGAAGTGGTTCACCCGCCGCGTGATGTCCTCCTCCTGTTGGTCCATCTTGCGCGGGGCGAACAGCGGGTCGAGGAGCTTGCGGTACTTCGAGTGGGACGGGGGGTCGACGGAAAGGGGGATCAACGGTCTGATGTTGCCCAGGTCCAAGCCGAAGTCGGACGTGAACATCTCGGGGTGGCGGAAGACCGTGTCGACGGCCTCGCGGCTCGCCGCGCTGGCCACCCCCGGCCTGGCCATGACCACCCCCTCCTCGACCATGGCGCGGTACCACTCCTGGGGGGCAGCTGGGTTCCGGGGGTACAGGAGGGAGGACTCCCGGGGCTCCGCAGTGTCCTGCTTCGGTGACTGTGGCTCGGCCACGGGCCGCTCCTCTGCGCGCCTAAACCGGGTGGGCGTGTTCACCCTACTTATCGGCGGTCCGCCACACCTTTCCGGGCCCGGTCGCGCCGCGTCCCCGTAGGCTCCGACCGTGCCCGTGCCATCGGACCGGGCTCGACATTGGGACGACGCCTACGGCGCCCGGGGTGCCGAGGGGGTCAGCTGGTTCCAGCCCGAGCCGACCGTCTCGCGTGCGCTGATCCGGCTGCTCGGGGTCCGGCCCGACTCGCCGGTGGTCGACGTCGGAGGGGGCGCCTCGATGCTGGTCGACGGGCTCCTCCACGACGGGTTCACCGACATCTCGGTCCTCGACGTCTCGGAAATCGCGCTGGCCGCCGCCCGTCGCCGGGTGGGCGAGAACCCCAGGGTCACGTGGCTCCACGAGGACGTCCTCGCCTGGAGGCCGGGACGCCGGTTCGGCCTCTGGCACGACCGCGCAGTGTTCCACTTCCTCACCACCGCCGAGGACCGGTCGTCCTATCTGGAGACGATGCGGTCGAGCGTCGAGGACGGGGGCGCCGTCGTGATCTCGACGTTCGACACCGACGGACCCGAGTACTGCTCGGGCCTCCCGGTCGCCCGGTACTCCGCGGACTCCCTCGTCGACATGCTGGGGGAACGGTTCTCACTCGTCGAGACCCGACGGGAGCTGCACACGACACCCGGTGGCGCGGTCCAACCGTTCGTATGGGTCGCCGGCACCGTCGCCCGGTGACGCGGACGGGTCGGTCACCCCCGGTCGGCCGTGAACCCCGAAGCGATGATGACGTGGCAGTCGGCGGCCGCCTGCCGGAGGGGCAGGGCCGCCTGATAGCCGGGCGACTCGTACCAGGCTCGCGCCCGTTCCACCGATTCGAACTCGACGACGACCGTCCGGTTCCCGTGCCATTCGCCCTCGAGCACCTCGACCGACCCGTCGACCACGAGCACCCTTCCGCCGAACTCACCGAGTGGGGCCCCGGACCGGCTCCCGTACGCGGCCATCCCGGCGGGGTCGTGGATGTCCTCGGTGAGGATCAGATAGCCCTTCGGCACGGCGCCTCCTGGTTGTCGTCGGTACCGCCGTGTGTTAGTCACTCCCGCGGCCCGGAATCAAGCGAGGGAGGCGCGCGCTGAGCGTTCTGGATCTCTCCTGTGGGCTCCCGCCGGGCCCGGACTTCGCCGATCTGGCGGTCCTCGCCGAGGAGCTCGGCTACGCCCGGCTGTGGAGCTTCGACAGCGCGCCGCTGTGGGAGGACGCGTTCGTCCACCTCGGTCTCGCCGCCGTCCGGACATCGCGGATCGGGCTCGGCACCGCGGTGCTCATCCCGAGCCAGCGATCGGTGATGGCGATGGCCTCGGGTCTCGCCACCATCTCGCGGCTGTCCGGCGGTCGGCTCCGGGCCGGATTCGGGACCGGGTACACGGCCCGGATGGCGGTCGGTCAGCGGGCCATGCCGCTCGATGCGTTCTTCGACTACGTCGCGGCGGTGCGCACGTTGTTGGCCGGCGACACGGTCGTGGTCGACGGCAAGGCGGCCCGCATGCTCCACATGCCCGGTCTGACGGCGGATCGCCCGGTGCCGGTGGAGATCTGGCTGAGCGTGCTCGGGCCGCGCGGGAACGCGCGGGCCGCCGAGGTGGCCGACGGGATCCTCGGGCCGGTGCACCCGAGCCTGCCGACCACCTCCCTCGTCTCGGGCACCGTGCTCGACGAGGGGGAGGAACCCACCTCCGATCGGGTTCGAGGGGCGATCGGTCCCTGGCGGGTCATCCCGTGGCACACCGTGTACGCGACGCGAGGTGCCGCCGCGGTGGACGCCATGGCCGGGGGAGCGCAGTGGCGGGGCGCGCTCGAGGAGCTCGCGCCTCCCGAAGAACGGCACCTCCTCACCTTCGAGGGCCACGTCACCCACCTGACCGACCGGGACCGGTTGCTGCTCTCCCACATGGACGGCTCGGCGATGGTTGGCCGACCCGACGAGATTCGCGAGAGGATCCACGCGATGGCGGAGGCCGGGTTCAAGGAAGCGCTCTACACGCCGTCGGGGCCCGATGTGGTCCGGGAGCTGCGGGCGTTCGCGGCCGCCTGTCTCGATCCGTCATGAAGGCGGCGGTCTACTACGCCGTCGGTGGCCCCGATGTCTTCTCCTACGAGGACGTGCCGGACCCGTCGCCCGGCCGCGGCGAGTTCCTCGTGCGGGTGGAGGCGATCAGCATCGAGGGCGGCGACACCCTCAACCGGCTCCAGGGCGAGCTCACCGCGTCCCCGCATGTCGTCGGGTACCAGTGTGCGGGCACGGTCGTCGAGGTCGGTCCCGACGTGCAGGGCTTCTCGGTCGGCGACCGGGTGGTGACGGTCGGGGTCGACGGCTCCCACGCGGAGCTGCGGACCGCCGCGCCACCGTTCGCCTGGGCGGTGCCCGAGGGTCTGTCGACCGAGGAGGCGGCCTGCGTCCCGATCCCGTTCGGCACGGCGAGCGACTGCCTGTTCGAGTTCGGCCGGCTGCAGCCGGGCGAGACCGCACTCGTCCACGCGGGCGCCGGCGGCGTGGGCATCGCGGCCATCCAGCTGGCCAAGCGGGCCGGGGCCAGGGTGCTCGCCACCGCCTCGAGCGACGAGAAGCTCGACCGCCTGAAGGACCTCGGCCTCGACGAGGGGATCAACTACGTCCAATCCGACTTCGTCGCCGAGGCGAGACGCCTGACCGACGGGCGGGGGATCGATGTCATCGTCGACTCGGTGGGCGGCGCCACCCTCCAGGGGAGCCTCCGTGCGCTCGCCTACCGGGGGCGCTGCGTGACCGTGGGCGACGCGGGACGCACGGCCGCCGAGGCGCTGGACGTGTCGGGCATGCGGGGGAACAACCAGACGCTGGTGGGGTACTTCCTCGGTGCCGAGCTGCTCGTCGGCCCCCGTGCCCACCCCATGATCGCCGGCCTGCTCGACGACATCGCCTCGGGGAACCTGCGCGTCGTGATCGACCGGACCTATCCCCTCGCCGAGGCGGCCGCGGCCCACGCGTACATCGAGAGCCGCCAGTCCTTCGGCCGCGTGCTCCTCGTCCCCTGAGGGCCGCACTCGGCCCGAGCGCCGATCCCCGCCACAGATAACCTCTGGCCCGTGGCCGTCGCCGAGAACCTGGCCGAAGTCCCCCTGTTCGCCGGGCTCTCCCACCGGGACCTCGCTCACCTGGCCAAGGTGACCCACCAGCACGTCTACGAGGCCGGCACCGTCCTCACCTCCGAGGACCGCAGCGGTGTGGGGTTCTTCGTGATCCTCGAGGGAACGGCGCGGGTCGAGGTCAAGGGGAAGCGGGCGAAGATCCTGAAGGCCGGCGACTTCTTCGGCGAGATGGCCCTCATCGACGAGGGACCCCGCTCCGCCGTGGTCACCGCCGAGACCGACCTGCGCTGCCAGGTGCTCACCGATTTCCAGTTCCGGTCGTTCGTGAAGGAGCATCCGGAGGTCGCCTGGGCGCTCCTCCGGACCCTCGTCCAGAGGATCCGCGAGTACCAGAGCTGACAGGACCCGGCCCGTGACGGGCCGTCCGAAACGGGCCAGACTGCACCCGTGCTCACGAGGGACAGGTATCTGCAGACGCTCGACGGCCCCGTCCCGGAGGCGAGCCGGCAGCTCGAGCGCGACGGCTATGCCGTCCTCCGAGCGGTCTTCGGGCCCGAGGAGGTCGCGTCGCTGCGGGCCGACATCGACCGGGTGTTCGCTGAGCTCCCCCCGGACGTCCGGAACCCCCGCCGGCCCCCGGAGCACTGGCAGCCCTTCCGTTACGAGATGCTCAACCGCAGTGCGGCCTGCCAGCGGGCGATCGCCCATCCGGCCATCCTCGAGGTGATCGAGCCGCTCCTCGGGGAGGACTGCCACGTGATCGCCAACACGGCCTGGCGACAGCCGGCGGGGAAGTCGAGCCACGGGGGCCGCTTCTGGCACATCGACGCCGGGCCGCACGTGCCGCGGCCACCGGGGATCCCGTGGGACGACCGCATCCCCTATCCGGTGTTCGCGCTCGCCGCGCACCTCATGCTCCAGGACTGCCCGATCGAGGCCGGCCCGACCGCGGTGATCCCGGGCAGCCACCGTTCCGGCCAGGCCCCGCCGCCCGACCGGGCGTCCGACGACGACCTCATCTGTGACGGAGCCGCCGCGGTCCCGCTCCTCGTCAACGCCGGCGATGTCGCCCTATTCGTCTCCGACGTCTGGCACCGGCGGATGCCCTCATCCGACGACGATCCGGGCCGCTACTTCCTCCAGTGCCACTACGGGCGCCGGGATCTCGCGCAGCGGTTGCGGACGACCGTCGACTCGAACCAGCTCTCGCCCGAGGCGCGCGAACGGGCAGGGTCACCCCGCGAGCACAGCCTGGTCGGGCTGCACCCCCCGGGGTTCTACGACGGCTGACCCACTCGCGCACGGCCGAGCGCTCGTCGCGATCGGGCTCGTGTGATGTGGCTCGCCTGATCGGGAACGAGACGGTGCCGACGGCACCGGCCGCTTGGAAGCCGTGGCGGTCAGCGGTCGGCGTAACCGGGGGGACGGCTCTCGAGGAACGCCCGCATCGCCTCGGCAGCGTCCTCGGTCTGACCGACCATGACCTGGGTCCGGTTCTCGAGGTCGATGGCCGCCTGCTGGCTCGGGATCTCGAGCGCCGACCACATGACCTCCTTGGTCATGTGGACCCCCATCGGGCTGTTGCGCATGATCAGGTCGGCTTCCGCCAGCGCCGCGTCCATCAGGGCCTCGCCTGAGACGACCTCGAGGACGAGACCGATCCGGAGGGCCTCGTCGGCGTCGAACAGCCGGCCGGTGAGCATGAGCTCGTGGGCCCGGCCGGCCCCGACCAGGCGGGGCAGCAGCCACGAGGTCCCGATGTCGCACGCCGACAGCCCGATGCGGATGAAGGCGGCGTTGAACCGGGCCTCGTGGGAGGCGAGCCGCACGTCGGAGCCGAGCACGAGGGCGAAGCCCCCACCCGACGCCGCCCCGTTGACGGCGGCGATCACCGGTTGGCGCAGGCGGCGGAGCTTGGGAATCAGCGCGGCGATCTGCTGCTGGACGGCGAAGTTCCGCTGTACCGGCCCGAGCGTCTCGGTCCCCGGCACCGCCCCATAGCCGGTGAGATCGAGGCCGGCGCAGAAGCCCCGCCCCGCCCCGGTGAGGATGACGACGCGGCAGTCCCGGTCCGCGGCGATGCCGTCGAGCTCGGCGTGCAGCCGCTGCACGAGGCCGAGATTCATCGCGTTCAACTTGGACGGACGGTTGAGGGTGAGCCGGCGGACCGCCGGAGCCGGCTCGTCGACCAGTACCTCGGCGGACGGCGTCGTCACGGGCCGAGTCTTCCACCGCCGGCCGGAACTGCGCCCGTGTCTCGTAGAGTGCGACGGTGGCGAGCCGGGTGGGGGCGGGGAAGCGTGCCCTCGGCACCGCGCCATCGGGGACCCGACTGATCCCCCACCGACGGGCCACCTCGATCACCTACGCGGTGGCCATGTTCATGAGCATCATGGATTCCCAGATCGTGAACGTCGCCCTGCCGCGGCTGGCCCACGACTTCTCGGTATCCATCCCGTCGGTGCAGTGGGTCGTGACGGCGTACCTCATGAGCATCGCCGTGTTCGTGCCGGCCTCCGGATGGCTGGGCGACCGCTTCGGGAGCAAGCGCGTGTTCCTGACCGCGGTCGGCGCGTTCACTCTCGCCTCGGTCCTGTGCGCCTCGTCCACCAGTCTCGGCGAGCTGGTCGCGATGCGGGTGCTGCAGGGTGCCGGGGGCGGGATGATGATCCCGGTCGGCATGTCGATGCTCTACCGGGCCTACCCGCCCGAGGCCCGCGTCAACGTGGCGCGGCTCATCACCCGGGTCACCGTGATCGCCCCGACCACCGCACCGATCATCGGCGGGTCGCTTGTCACCTGGGCGTCGTGGCGCTGGATCTTCACGATCAACATCCCGTTCGGCGCCGCCGTCTTCGTGTTCGGGCTGCTGTTCCTCGCCGAGCACCGCGAGCCGAGAGAGGGCGGGTTCGACCTAGGGGGCGCGATCACCGGCGGCCTCGGCCTCGGCCTGCTGCTCTTCTCGGTCGGCTCGGGCCCGACGCTCGGCTGGGCGTCCTGGCCGGTCGTCTCGAGCGGCCTGGTCGCGGTCGCACTGCTCGTGACCTTCGTGAGGATGGAGCTCCGTCTCCCGCACCCGTTGCTCAACCTCCGGCTGCTCGGCGAGCGGATGTTCCGGCGGAGCTGCTCGATCATCGTGTTCCAGGTCGTCACCTTCTTCGGCACGCTGGTCTTCACGGCCCTCTACCTGCAGGAGGGCCGCGGCCTCTCGCCGATCAACTCGGGGTTGTCCACCTTCCCCGAGGCGGTTGCCATCGGGATCACCTCCCAGGTGGTGGCGCGCCTGTTCCCGAAGATCGGGCCCCGCCGGCTCGTGGTGACCGGCTTCCTCGTCCTGGCCGGCACGACTATGGTGCTGGCGACGGCCGGGACGTCGACCAGCCTGTGGGAGGTGCGGGGGCTCGTCTTCGTGCTCGGGATGGGCGCGGCGTGCGTCATGCTCCCGAACCAGGCCTCGGCCTTCACAAGGATCTCGTCGGCCGAGACCGGGCACGCGTCGGCGATCTACAACACGATCCTGCGCTCGGCGGGCTCGATGGGCATCGCGTTCTTGAGTGTGGTGCTCGCGCTGGCCGGGGGGAACGTCGTCCACTCCCGGCCACCCATGAGCGCGTTCCACTGGGTGTTCCTCGCCAACGTCTCCCTGGCGCTCCTCGGGGCCCTGAACGCGCTCTGGATCAACGACGCCGACGCCGCTCCGGCCATGGGGCGGCCCGACGCGGCCCCCGTTGACGCGGTCCTCGTCCCCTCGGCCGACACCGGCTGACGCGGGGTTCAGCCGCCGGCGGCCTGCGACGCCGGGGTGTCGGCCTCCCAGAGGTGGTCCACCGCGACGAACGGCGCGACGCACGGCGGCCCGTCGGCCACCCGGAGCGAGGGCCGGCCCTCCGCCGGGACGACCACGATGGCGGCCGAACGGGTGCCGAACTGCTCGGTGTGGACGCACGGAGCGGCCAGCTCCTTCGGCCGGTCCGCGACCGGCGGCGCGTCTCGCACCGCCTCGGGCACCCGGTGGTCGGCAAGCACCCGGGGGAGGGCCTCGAGGACGGCCCGGGTCCCTCGGCCCGCCAGCCCGTCCACCTCGGCGTGCACGTGGTCGGTCTTCGGCGACGACTGGTGCAGGGGTCCGTTCGCGAGGACGTGCACGCCCGGCGCGAGCACCTCGACCCCCGGGGCGGCGTCCTCGCCGAGTTCGAGGTAGTAGAGCGAGCGACGATCGCCGACGAGGAGCCACGCGGCGTTGTAGTCGGCGGGCCGGAACCGGCGAACGAACTCCTCGACGGCCGCCTCCGCCCGGTCGTGCGCGGCCAGCGCCAGCGGCAGCTCGCCCCGGGTCCGTTTGGAGGCGTCCCGCCCGCCCGGCGACGGCCGGTTGGTCAGCCCGGCGACGACGCCGTGCTCGTTGACGGCCAGCCAGGTCCCGCCGGCGAGCAGGTCACGGCCACCGAGGATCCGAGGATCCGAGGCCGACAACACCGTGGCCGCGACGGCGGGACGGTCCAGCTTCTCGTCGCGGTTGGCCCCGATGAGCAGGGGCGCGTCCTCCTCGGTCCCCGACAGGACCACGAGCAGGCACATCGAGCCGCAGGCTACCGGCCCCCGCCCGCCCCCCCTCCTACCGGGACCCGCCCTCGGAGAGCAGCCGCACGAGATCCTCGGCGACCTCGCCGGCCAGGTGGGTGACCAGCGCCACCCGCTCGGCCGGCCCGTCCGCCTCGAGCAGCCGCTGGCGGTCGAGGGGGCCGAGCGGCGCGTGGTCGCACACCTGCCAGGCCGCCTCCTCGGGGTCGTCGGGGAGCGCCGTCGGGGTGCCCGGGAGCCCCGAGCGCCCGAGCTCGGACAAGAGGGCGGTGGCCCGGCGGACCACCGCGAGCGCCTCGGCCAGGGCGTCGGGCCCGGCGGCACCGCCGGCCGAGGGGAGCGATGTGACGCTCGCCCGGGGATAGGGGTCGTCGGGGAGCCAGTCCTCGACGGCGATGCGCCGGATGCCGGTGGCGAGCAGCGCCCAGCGGCCGTCGGGGAGCTCGGCGGCCTCCTCGATGCGGGCCTCGGTCGCCACCGAGTAGCGCTCGTCGCCCCCGCCGACCTCCGAGCCCCGGGCGATGAGCACCACCCCGAACCCGGCGTCGGCCTCGAGGCAGTGCTTCACCATGGCGCGGTAGCGGGGCTCGAAGACGTGCAGCGGGAGCACCCCGCCCGGGAACAGGACCGTCCCGAGCGGGAACATCGGGATCGGACGGGGGGCGCCGGGCCGGTCGCGGCCCGCCGGCGTCACACCGGGTCGGCGAAGACCGGCTCGCGCTGGGCGAGGCCGGCCCGCACCGCCTCGACCTGGTTGGGGCTGCCGATGAGCGCCCGCATCTCCTTCGTCTCGTCGAGGTACTGCTTCGCCTCGCCGACCAACCCGGACTGGTTGACGAGGCGCTTGCCGGCCCGGATGGCGTCGGGGCTCTTCGACGCCAGCACGGCGGCCAGCTCGAGCGCGGCGGCGCGCGGGTCGTCGGCCACCCGGGTGGCGATCCCGAGCCGCACGGCCTCCTCCCCGCTGATGGTGCGCCCCGTCCACACGAGCTCCTTGGCGACGTCGAGCGGCACGAGCCGCCGCAGCATCTGGGTGCCGGTCATGTCGGGGATGAGGCCCCAGCGGATCTCCATGACCGAGAACTGGGCGTCGGGGGCGGCGATGCGGATGTCGGCGCCCAGCGCGATCTGGAAGCCGCCACCCAGCGCGTGCCCGTGGACCGCCGCGATCACCGGCTGGGGCATCTCGGTCCATCCGTAGGCGGCCTGCTGGGCGAGGTTGGTGATGCGGCCCTCCGGCCGGTCCGCCAGCGGCTCCTCGGTGCTCGAGGCCGCCCGCGGGCCGTCGTCCGCCATCGCCTGGAACGAGGACATGTCGAGTCCGGCGCAGAACGACTTCCCCTCGCCCGAGAGCACCACCGCCCGCACGCTGGGGTCGGCCGCGACCCGCGCCGCCGCCTCGACCAGGCCGCGGAACATGGCCGGGTCGAGCGCGTTGCGCTTCTCCGGGCGGTTGAGCCGGACGTCGGCCACCCCCCCGGTGACGCTCACGGTGACGCGTTCGGCTTCCGGCATCGGGTCCTCCCTCGTGGCCGCCAGGCGACCAGCCTGCCAGATCGGCCCGCGGGCCGAACCGGCCGCCCCGCTCAGAGCTTGGGGAGGATGGCGGTCGCCAGCTGCTCCTCGGCCGAGAGCGACGGCGGCGCCAACGCCGGGGCCACCGCGATCCGGAGGTAACAGTTCCCCTTCAACACGCTGAACGAGGCGAAGCCGTCGTAGAAGGCCTGGATCCCGTAGCCGGTCACCGGCTGGGCGGGCACCTTGGACTTGTAGTCGCCGTACCACTTGAGCGCGTCGGTCCCCTTCACGACGACCACCCGGACGCTGTCGGGCTGGGCGGTGTTGGGCGTGTGCGGTGAGGGGGCCGACGGGCCGTAGAAGACGCAGGCGAGGCCGCCCTCCACGGTGGCGGTGCCGAGCATCCCGGGGGTCACCGACGACCCGAGCGCCGCGGCCGCCTCGGGCTGGGTCACCACCGAGCACGAGTTGAAGTTGGCGGTGCTCGCCGGCGCCTTGTGCTTCGGCTTCGGCTTCGCCTTCGCCTTGGCCTTGTGGGTGGCCGCCATCGCGGGCGCCGGTGCGACGAGGGCGATCGCCGTCGTCACGCCGAGCCCGCAGCAAAGGGCCAGGACGCCAACCGCGGCTCTGCGCATCGGGATCTCCTCTCGCCGTGCGGGGTGGCCAGGGTAGCGGACGGGCGGTGGTCGGCCCGGCCCCCCTGTGGGAGAGTGAGACCGCACGCACACTGCGGGGGGTCCAGTGCGATTCACCTGGTTCAACCTCATGCCCTGGCCGCATCTGCCGGACGATTTCAGGGAGAAGCACCGGTCGGTGTGGGTCGACATCGACAGCCGCCTCTTCGACCCGGCCCGGGCCAACGCCATGTACCACGAGTACATGGACCAGCTCGAGTACGCCGACTCGCTCGGCTTCGACGGCATCGGGGTCAACGAGCACCACCAGAACGGCTACGGGCTGATGCCGTCACCGAACATCATCGCGGCGTCGCTCGCCCGCCGAACCAGCCGGGCGGCGATCTGCGTCATCGGCAACTCGATCGCGCTGTACAACCCGCCGATCCGGGTGGCCGAGGAGTTCGCGATGCTCGACTGCATCTCGGGCGGCCGGCTGGTGGCCGGCTTCCCGGTCGGCACGCCGATGGACACCAACTTCTGCTACGGGCAGATCCCGGCGCTCACGAGGGACAAGTATGCCGAGGCCCACGAGCTGATCATCAAGGCCTGGACCACCGAAGAGCCGTTCGCCTTCGACGGCAAGTACAACCAGCTCCGGTACGTGAACTGCTGGCCCCGGCCGATCCAGAAGCCGCACCCCCCGATCTACATCCCCGGCGGCGGCTCCATCGAGACCTGGGACTTCTGCCTCGATCACGACTACAACTACTCGTACCTCTCCTTCACCGGGTATCTCCGCGCCAAGGCGCTGCTCGACGGCTACTGGGAGCGGGTGGCGGCCCGGGACAAGGACGACTCGCCGAACCGCGCCGCCTTCGCGCAGGTCATCTGCGTGGCCGACACCGACGCCGAGGCGGAGCGGCTCTACGCCGAGCACATCTTGTACTTCTACAACCGGTGCCTCCACGTCTACCCCGGCTTCGCTGACCCGCCCGGCTACCGCACGATCAACACCATCAAGGCCGGGGTGGCGAGCCAGCTGACCCCGGCCGCATTGCGGTCGTTCCAGTCGCTCACCTGGGGGGACCTGGTCGAGGGCGGGCACATCATCGCCGGCAGCCCCGCGACCGTGCGCGACCGGATGATCGAGTTGATCAGGACGCTCCGGGTCGGCCTCGTGTTCTGCCTCCTGCACACCGGCAACCAGCCGGACTGGAAGACGCGGTACTCCTCCGAGCTGTTCGCCGCGAAGGTGATGCCGGAGCTGAAGGGGCTGTGGCCCGAGTACGCCGACGACGACCGGTGGTGGATCAAGCCCCTGGAGAACCGGGTCGACCCCACGGCCCGGAGCCCGCTCAGCCCGGCCGAGGTGCCCGAGGGCGCCCGGTGACCCTGGCGGCGGACCGGGTGCGCACGGCGCGGGGTGCGGAGTGCGCCGTGCGCGGGTTCGGCGAGCCCTCCGACCCGCCCGTCGTCTACCTCCACTGGGCGGCCGGGCCGATCGGCGACGACGAGTTCCTGACCGACCTGGCCGGACGGGGCCTGCGGGTCGTGGCCCCCGAGCTGCCCGGCTACGGCACCTCGACCGGCGAGGAGCTGCTCGAGGACATGCTCGACTTCGCGCTGCACGGCTGGGACGTCGTCGACGCCCTCGGGCTCACCGAGGTCGTGGTCGTCGGCCACTCGATGGGCGGGATGATCGCCGCGGAGATGGCGGCGGTCTGTCCGAGCCGGGTCCGGGCGCTCGTGCTGGTGGCCCCGAACGGGCTGTGGCTCGACGACAAGCCGGTGGTCGACCTGTTCAGCCTGCTCCCGTTCCAGTTCGCCGAGGTGCTGTTCTCCGACCAGCGGGCCGGCGCGGCCCTGCTCACCGGCGGGGTCGACTTCAACGACCTGCAGGCGCTGACCGATTTCTTCGTGGGCAACGCCCGCCGTCTCGGGACCGCCGGCAAGATCCTCTTCCCGATCCCCAACCGACGGGTGTCCAAGCGCCTCTACCGCGTCGGCGCGCCGACGCTCGTGGCGTGGGGCGATGCCGACCGCTACATCGACCCCGCCTACGCAGAGGCGTGGGCCGCACTGCTCCCCAAGCCGACGGTCGTGCGCTTCGCGGGGGCGGGGCACATGGTCCCCTTCGAGCGGCCCGCCGAGCTGGCCGCCGCGGTGGCCGACTTCCTCGCCGCCCGCTGACGCTCCCGGTCAGGGGGCGAGCTCGGCCCAGACCACCTTGCCCGCCGGGACGAGCTCGGTGCCCCAGTTGGCCGAGACGGCCGCGACCAGCCGGAGGCCCCGGCCGTGGGTCTCGAGCGACGCCGGGTCGCGCAGGTTGGGGGTGCGCGGGCTGTGGTCGCGCACCGCGACGGTGAGCCGGCCCTCCCTCGAGGACAGGGTGACCGTGAACGGCGTGCGCGCGTGGACCACGGCGTTGGCGGCCAGCTCGCCCACGACGACCGAGGCGTCGTCGGTGAGCGAGCCCCACCCGCAGCGGCTCAGCGCGTCGACGGCGAACCGCCGGGCGGCGCGCGGCGAGAGGAGGTGCCCCTCGAACCGGCGGCTGGCCACCTCGATGCGGACGTCGGGTCGGTGCGCGCAGGCCGGGAACCCCCCGACCACCGCGGTGTGGAGGCCGCAGAGGTCGCCGAGGGCGATGGCGTCGACGCCGAGCGTCGAGGCCCGGTAGGCGCAGAAGAGGGAGAAGGGCACCCGGGCGGCGAGGCCGTTCCACAGGGACTCGACCTCCATCGCCGCCGTCACCTGGCCGGCCTCCCAGAGGAGGGCCACCATCTCGCCGAACACCCGCAGCGGCCGCCCTTCGGCGGCAGCGGTTCGGAGCAGGCCGCCGATCGTGGCCTCGAACCGCCTGGGGTCGGGGGACCGGCCGGAGAGGAACCCGGCCATGGTGTCGGCGGCATCCAGCGAGACAAGCCGGCCCTCGGCCTTGGCGCGGGCCACGTCGAGGGTCCCCGCCATCTTGGTCTCGAAGGCCAGGCGGTGCGGGCCGGTGGCGACGATGACCGCCGCCTCGCCGTCGCGCAGGCCGTCGGCCAGGTGATCCGCCACCCTCGCGACAAGCGCGTCGTCGGTGTCGTAGAACTGGACCACGTGCGCCCCACGGGTGTGCTCGGTTGCGAGGGTCATTGGACCTCAGGTCCGCTCGTGGCGCGCTGGCGGGCCAAACCTTACCCCGGGCGGGAATTTGTAAACCCGTGTGGCGGTCCGGTCCGGCGATGGCTCAATGATGGCCGGCGGTCCAGGCCAGGAAGTCCTCGGTGCCCAGGGTGTTGACGACCGCCTCCGGCCCGATCCCCGCCTCGACGGCCTGCTCGCAACCGTAGGCGAGCCAGGCCAGCTGCCCGGGCGCGTGCGCGTCGGTATCGATGGCGAAGCGGCATCCGAGCGACTTGGCCAAGAGGAGCAGGTCGGTGGGCGGGTCCATCCGGTCCGGTCGCGAGTTGATCTCGACGGCGGTGCCGGTCTCGGCGCAGGCCCGGAAGACCCGCTCGTGGTCGAAGGTGGACTGCGGGCGGCCCCGGCCCACCACCTTGCGCCCGGTGCAGTGCCCGAGGATGTCGACGAGCGGGCTCTCGATCGCCGCGAGCATGCGCGCGGTCATCGCCGGCGACTCCATCCGGAGCTTCGAGTGCACGCTCGCCACCACCACGTCGAGCTCCGCGAGCAGCCCCTGGTCCTGATCCAGGCCCCCGTCCTCCAGGATGTCGACCTCGATCCCGGTGAGGAGCCGGAACGGGGCGAGGTCGCGGTTGACCGACTCGACCACGCCGAGCTGGCGCCGGAGGTCGTCGGGGCCGAGGCCGTGGGCCACGGTCAGGCGGGGGCTGTGGTCGGTCAGGGCCTGGTAGTCGCGGCCGAGCGCGGCGGCCTCCCTCGCCATCTCGTCGATCGGGCTCCCGCCGTCCGACCAGTTCGAGTGGCTGTGGCAGTCGCCGCGCAGCGCGGCCAGCAGCTCGCGGGCCGCCGCACTCCCCGCTTCGACGCCGCCCTCCCCCTCGAGGTCGGCCAGGTAGGCGGGTTCGGACCCCGACAGCGCCTCGGCGATCACCTGGGCGGTGCTCTTCCCGACCCCGTCGAGGTCCTCGAGCCGGTTCGCCTCGTGCAGCCGGGCGAGGGTGGCGGCGTCGACCGAGTCGACCGTGGCGGCGGCGTTGCGGAAGGCTCGGACCTTGTAGGTCTCGGCGCCCTTCGACTCGAGCAGGAAGGCGATCCGGCGCAGTGCCTCAGCGGGTTCCATCGTTCCCCTCCGAATCGGTGGACACCGGGTGGTGGCGTTCCGGCGGGCCGGGACTCAGGCGGCCGCCCCCTCGAAGTACCGGCGCGGGTTGCCCACCAGCATGTCGTCAAGCTGCTCGTCGGTCACCCCACCCTCCTTCAGGGCCGGGATCACGTCCTGGTGGATGTGGGCGTAGTGCCAGTTGGGCAGGACGACCGGCTTCATCGCCTCGTCGACCCAGTCGAGGAGGCAGGCCGCGTCGTGCGACAGGACCATGCTCTTCGACAGGCCGCGGCGGCAGAGCTCGATCACGGTCGTCGAGCGCTGCTCGGCGGTGATCTCGAGGTCGATCCCGAACCGGTCCATCCCCAGCAGATAGCCCATCTCGGCCAGCTCCTGGAGGTGGTCGACGTCGTGGCTGTCCCCGCTGTGGCCGAGGACGACCCGGTGCGGGTCGACGCCCTCGTCGGCGAGGACCTGCGCGACCTCGAGGCCCCGCCTCGTGCCGGGGTGGGTGTGCACGGTGACGGGCGCACCGGTCGCCCGGTGCGCCGCCGCCACGGCCCGCAGGATGCGCTCGACGTCGGGGGTCATGCCGGGCGTGTCGATCGCGCACTTGAGGAAGGCCGCCTTCACCCCGGTGTCACCGATGCCCTCGGTGATGTCCCGGACGAAGAGGTCGACCATCGGGTCGGGTGCGTCGCCCATCGGCAGCCGGAACCGGAAGTAGAACGGCGCGGTGTCGTACGTGTAGACGCCGGTCGCCACGATGATGTTGAGGTCGACCTCGGCGTTGATCCGCTTGATCCGGGCGACGTTGCGACCGAGGCCGATGACGGTGGGGTCGACGATCGTCCGGACCCCGAGCTCGGCGAGGACCTGCAGCTTGGACACGGCGTCGGCCGCCCGGCCGTCCTCGTCGAAGGGCTCCGGGAGGTTGGCCTGCACGTCGGCGGTCAGCACGAAGACGTGCTCGTGCATGAGCGTCGTCCCCATGTCGGCCGTGTCGATCGGTCCGCGGACGGTCTGCACCTGGGCCATGGCCCCTCCCCGGGTCGGTGTCTCGATGATCTTCGTACCACGGTTGAATTGGCCCGTCCCGCGGGGGGCAGCCGAAAGGTGACGCCCCGAGCAGTTCCGGGCCACCGCCCAGGTGGTGATCGGGAGCGAGCCGGACCGGATCGACGCGGGTCAGGCCGAGCTCTCCCCCGGCTTCGCCGAGTACCAGAAGAAGACGGACCGGGTGATCCCGGTGGTGGAGCTCCAACCGGCCTGAGGCGGCCCGCCCGCGTTTGTGCGCGCGGTATCCCGCCCGCCGTCGTACCCGCTCGTTAGTGTTCATCCATGGGTCGACCGCGGGTCTACGACGAGCCGCGGGTCACCACCGCGGTGCGGCTGAGCCCCGAGCTGCGCGACCAGCTCCGCCGGGTGGCCGGCGACGAGGGCGTCTCGGTGAACCAGCTGGTCGTCCGGGCGATGTCGGAGTACCTCCGCAAGCTGGCCAGGGTGGCGCGCTCGCAGGCACCGTGAGCGCCGTGCGGGCCCCCCGCCCCGGCCGCGCCCGACGCCCCACCGCGACCGCGGCGTTCGGCTCGTCGCGCCGGGAGAGCCACGACGCCTCCGCGTTCTACCGCCGGTTCGTGCCCCCCGAGACCTCCGCCGAGGAGACGGTGGCCCGGCCGCCTCGCCTCGACGTCGTCTACCGCCGCGACGCGCGGGACATGACGAACGTCCCGGACAACTCCGTCGCCCTCGTCGTGACCTCCCCGCCCTACTTCGCGGGCAAGGAGTACGAGGAGAGCCTCGGCTCGAACGGCGTCCCGGGCACCTACTTCGAATACCTCGCGCTGCTGCGCGACGTCTTCGCCGAGTGCAAGCGGGTCCTCGAGCCGGGCGGGCGGGTCGCGGTCAACGTCGCCAACCTCGGCCGCCGGCCCTATCGCTCGCTGGCCGGTGACGTGACCGAGATCCTCCAGTCCCTCGGCCTCCTCCTGCGCGGCGAGGTCGTGTGGTGGAAGGGCCGGGCCGCCGGCGGGTCGTGTGCCTGGGGCACATTCCAGCGGCCAAGCAACCCGGTGCTCCGCGACGTCACCGAGCGCATCGTGCTCGCGAGCAAGGGCCGTTTCGACCGGGCCGTCCGGCCCGAGGAGCGGCAACGCCGGGAGCTGCCGTCGGTCACCACCATCTCGCGCGACGAGTTCCTGGAGGCGACCACCGACCTGTGGGAGATTCCCCCCGAGAGCGCGACGCGGGTCGGCCACCCGGCGCCGTTCCCGGTCGAGCTGCCCCGCCGGCTGATCGAGCTGTTCACCTACGAGGGCGACGTGGTCCTCGACCCGTTCCTCGGTTCGGGCACCACCGCGGTCGCCGCGATCCGCACGGGGCGGCACTACGTCGGGTTCGACACCGACGCGTCGTACGTGGCGACGGCCAGGCGGCGCATCACCCAGGAGCGGGCGAGGTCGAAGCGACCCGAGATCGCAACCTGGGTGCCGGCGCGCCCGGTCCCCGCCGAGGAGCCCGAGGATCCGTTCGCCCGGGGGCTGCGCGAGGGGCGCCAGGCCCGCGAGATGGCGGCGGTCCTCCTCGAGGTCTGCGGGTTCGCCGACGTCCGGACCGACGTGAAGGTGGGGCACGGTCTCGAGGTGCAGCTCCTGGCGACGGACCGGACCGGGGCTGAGTGGGCCTTCGAGGTGGCCGGCGCCTTCACCTCGACGCGCGGCGGGCTCAAGCGGGCCGACGCGCTGTGGCGGGCGATCGGCCGGGCCACCGTGCTGCACCAGGTCCGGCCGGAGGTGCCCATCGTGCTCATGACCACGGACCGTCCCAGCCGGGGGAGCGCGGGGAGGCTCTCGCTCGACGCGGTGAGCGGGGCAGGGCGGCCCGTCTTCGACACGGTCGAGCTGCTCGACGCGGTGGACCGGGAGCGGCTGTCCGCCTATGCCGCCGGCGGTCGCCCGCCGGGCTGAGTGCCGTCGGACCGCACCTTCGTCACCGAGCTCGCCACGGGGCTCGGCATGTTCGGCGACGGCGATCTCGAGGCCGTGCTGGCCCGCCGCCCGGCCGCGTTCGTCAGCCTGACCGGCCGGGAGTGGGACCGCCTCGCCGCCCTGTGGGCGGCCGGCGCCTACGGGGCCGAGTTCGTGCAGGGCTTCCTCAACGGGCGCCGCTTCCTCGCCGCCCCCGACGCCCTGAACGGGCGGGTGCCGCGGATCGTCGAGTGGACCGGTGGGCGCCGGCCCCCCGGCGACGAGGTGGTGCCGTCGGACCTGCGGGTCGACCACGTCTACCTGGTCAGCTGCAAGTACCTCTCGAAGATCCTGCACAACCCGAGCCCGGCCCGGCTGGTCGACGGGTTGCTCAGCCAGGCGCCGGTCGACGACGCGCGGGACTGGTACGAGCGGGTGGCGCCAGAGCAGTACGAGGCCCTCTACGCCGTCTGCCGGGGGCTCGACCCCGGTCTCCCGTGGCTCGCGTCGGAGCTCGGTCGACCGCAGCGCCGGCAGCTGGCCGGTCTCCTGGCCGCCGGGTGGCCGGACGGCGGGGACGCGTACGACCGGCTGTGCCGGGTGGTCGCGACGCGGACCGCCGAGGCCTGGCGGTGCGCGATCGGGCGGGTCCCCGCCGAGGCGGTGGCCTGGCGACTGCTGCGGATCGGCTCGGCGCCGTATTACGTCCTCGGCGCCCACCCGCGCTCGGGGCCGATCCGGCTCCGGATCGACACGCCCTGGGACTGGCGGCAGCGCTACCGGTTCCGCCGGCTGGAGGTCGAGGCGCAGCCCGGCGGCCAGCCGCGGGTCGGCTGGAGCATCGTCTATTCCGAGGCCGGCGGCCCGGAGCGGTCCGTCCGGGGCCACGTCGAGATCCGCTGGAGCCACGGCCGGTTCGCCCAGCCGCCGGAGGCCAAGGTGTACCTCGACTCGCGCCACGAGGACGTCCCGGGCTACCACGCGCTGTAGGCCGGTAGGGTCCGCGACTCTGAGGCAGAGGGGGCGGCGGTGACATCGGTCCAGATGCGCTACGGCTCGGCCCCCGCCCGTTGGGTGCTGGCCGCGACGGTGCTGGGCTCGGGGATGGTGTTTCTCGACGGCACGGTGGTGAACATCGCCATCCCGGCGATCGGGCGCGACCTGCACGCCGACATCGCCGGGGTCCAGTGGGTGCTCGACGTGTACCTGGTGGTCCTCTCGGCGCTCCTCCTGCTCGGCGGGAGCCTCGGCGACCGCTACGGCCGACGCCGGGTCCTCGTGGTCGGGCTGGTGGTGTTCACCGGTTCCTCGGTCCTGTGCGGCCTCGCCCCCGACCTTGGCCTCCTGATCGGGGCGCGGGCGCTCGAGGGGGCGGGCGGCGCGCTGCTCGTGCCGGGGAGCCTCGCCATCCTCTCCGCCGTCTTCGACCCCGAGGACCGCCGCCGGGCCATCGGGGCGTGGTCGGGGCTGGCCGGCGTCTCGACGGCGGCGGCGCCGCTGGTCGGGGGCTGGCTGGCCGACTCGGTGTCCTGGCGGGCCATCTTCTTCCTGAACGTGCCGGTCGCCGCCGCCACCCTGGTGGCGCTGCGCCACGTGCCCGAGAGCCGCGACGAGGCGTCGAGCGGCCCGCCGGACCTCGTGGGCGCGCTGCTCGCCTCCCTGGCCCTGGCCGCGGTGGCGGCCGGGCTGATCGAACGGATCTGGTGGCTGGAAGGGGCGGCCGCGGCCCTCCTCGTGGTGTTCGTCCTGACGGAGCGGCGGGCGGCCAACCCGGTGCTGCCGCTCGAGGTCTTCAGGTCGCGCCAGTTCACCGGGGCCAACCTCACGACCCTCGCCGTCTACGGCGCGCTGGGCGGGGTCATGTTCCTCGTCGTCCTGCACCTCGAGCTCGCCCTCGGCTACTCGGCGGTCGGGGCCGGCTCGGCGCTGCTGCCCATCACCGGGCTGATGCTGCTCCTCTCCCCGCGGATGGGGGCGCTCACCCAGCGGATCGGCCCGCGGGGCCCGATGACCCTGGGGCCGCTCGTGGTCGCGGCGGGCACGTTCCTCTTGGTGCGGGCGATACCCGGGGCCTCGTACGCGTCGGGGGTCCTGCCCGGCGTGGTCGTGTTCGGGCTCGGTCTCGTGATCACGGTCGGGCCGCTGACCGGCACCGTGCTGGCCGCGGTCGACGAGCGCCACGTCGGGGCCGCCTCGGGGGTCAACAACGCGGCGTCGCGCGTCGCCGGCCTCGTCGCCGTCGCCCTCCTGCCCGAGGTCACCCACATGGGCCGGTCCCTCACCAAGGCGAGCGTGTCGGCCGGCTACCACGAGGAGATGGTGATCAGCGCGGTGATCGCGGCGGTCGGCGGGGCGGTCGCCTTCGTCACCATCCGCTCGAGCGTCGAGGTGGCGCCGACCGTGCCCTCGGCGCTGCAGTAGCCGTGCCACGACCCGTGCCGGGCCGTGGCCGGCGAGCGCCGGGCGGCCTGAGCCGCGTCAGCCCGGGACGTCGATGGTCGCCTCGACGGCCCCGAAGTCGATGCGCATCGGCCTGACGCCGAGCCGCTGGGCGGGGGCGACCGTCTTCAGCTCCTCGTGCTCGGGCCGGACCGACCAGGGCTGCGAGGACACGTTGCGCAGCACGAGCCCCCCGGTCAGCGTCGGGTGCGCCTCGACGACGGCCACCGAGTCGTCGCTGCCGCGGTCGCGCCGGAGGTGGTCGGCGGTGATCACCACCCCCTCGCTCAGCACCACCGTGCGGCCGGGCAGCCGGAGGAGCGCCGGGGTCGGCGGGACCTCGCCGCACCGCCAGCAGGGGCGGTCCGGCTCGTCGGGGTCGTAGAAGACGGCGGCCCGGCACGAGCAGGTGGCGTGGAGGTCGCCCAGGCGGGACAGCGCGCGGCGCCAGCCGCTCCCGGTGATCCGGCCCGACAGCGAGGCGTCGGTCAGGCCCTCGGTGAAGGACCGCTCGAACAGCTCTCGGAAGAAGCGAGGGTAGATCGGCCAGTAGACGAGGATCGGGCTGTCGGGGGCCGGCCGGTTGGACGGGTCGAGCGGGTCGAAGACGAAGAGGGGCTCGAAGCCGTAGTTGCGCAGGAGGAGCTCGTTCTCCGAGACGTGCTCGGACTGCTGCCACGAGTAGGCGGCGATCGACCGCCGGCCCTCGAGCGGATGGCCCCGCATGAAGAGGATGAAGAGGAACACCGCCAGCGAGTACAGGTCCGAGACCGTGGAGGGCATCGCCTCGTCTCGCACGATCTCGGGGGCCATGAACTGGTTGGTACCCCGCACGAACGCCTCGCCCCCGTCGATCCCGACGTTGTCGTTGTCGATGACCGCGACCTCGGAGCGGACCGGGTCGACGAAGAGGTTGGACAGGCTGATGTCCCGGTAGCACAGCCCCGACGCGTGCAGCGCCGCGATCGCGTCGACCAGGTTCCGGGCCACCGTCACGAGGTCCCGGAAGCTGGGCTGGTCCTCGAGCATGCGGGTGAAGGAGACAAAACGCGGCCCGAGCAGCCGCATGACGTAGCCGAACCCGTCGAGCCCGCTGCCCGTCACGACGTCGATCGGCCAGACGAAGGCCGGGTGCGGGCTCGGCCGCTCGGTGAGCGCGGTGATCGACGAGCGCAGCGCGTCGGTCCGCGGCGAGGGCCGGAGCCACTTGAGGGCGAAGGTCGCGTCGCCCACCCGGACCTCGTGGACCACCCCCTGGCCGCCCTCCTGCAGCCGTCGTCCCACCGTCACGGTGGCGCCGCCCCGGGCCATGGCGAGGGAGTCGCCGGGGGCGGGCAGCTTGCTCATCGCGCCGCCACCAGCAGGGCGACGGTGGTGTCGTCACCGCTCCCCTCGGCCGACGCGCAGCGCGCCGTCCAGGTGGGGAGCCGGTCGGCCACCCACCTGGTGCCGTGCTCGTCGAGCATGCCGGCGAGGTCCTCGCCGACCGCCGGCGGCCACGGGTCGGCCGACTGGGCGTTGCCGAACCCGTCGGTGGCCAGCAGGACCGCCCGCACCGCCCCGCCTTCCGCGTCGATCGCCGCGATCCGGAACGAGGAGGCCGCGCCGGGCTGGCACAGGCTGGTCGTGTAGCGACCGTCGAGGCTCGGGTCCCCAGGGACCGGCGTCGTCACCCGCCCGTCGCGCCAGACGCTCACCACGTCGCCGTCCCCGATCTGGGCCACGAGGACGAAGCGGTCCGACGCCAGCGCGACGAGGAGCGTGGAGCCGTAGGCGATGACCGGCGGATCCGGGCCGGCCGCCGCGATGCGCTCCTCGTCCTCCTCGAACGGGTGCTCCTCGAGGTCGGCCGACACCAGTCGGCGCCACTCGTCGACCAGCGCCGGCACCAACCGGTCGCGTCCGAACGGCTCGAGCTCGGCCGTGGAGCTAGCGGCGCCGAGTCGTCGGGTGAGTGCCTCCCCGCAGCTGAGCGCGGCTTGGATCGCGAGCTGCGAGCCGCGCTCGGCCCGGAAGTGGCGGAAGTGCCCGTGGCCGTCGGCCACCGCCACGACGAGCAACCCGTCGTCGAGGGACCGCCATCCGGTGGCGTCCTGGTTCGGCCGTCCGGTGTGCTCGTGGGCGGCGCCCCGCGTGGACGCGGTCACCACCGCCCAGCGGTGTGCGCCGTTCGCCTCCGACACCGGGTCGCCCATCGGCTCAGACGATGTCGTCGTCGGAGCGGGCGGCATGGTCGGAGCCCGAGCCGAGCAGCTGGTTGACCAGCGCCCCCTGGTCGGCTCCCGCCTCCGACAGCCTCGACACCGCGATCGACGCGGCCACCAGGCGCTCGGCGATCTCCTCGGTGTTGCCGGCGACGATCACCGGCACGCTCGGATCACCGATGAACTGCTCGAGGTGCTCGGAGCGGGCCTCGCGGCCGATCGCGACGGCGAGACGCAGTGAGGCCCGGCCGGCCGGGAACGACGTCAGCGCTGCGAGCGCGTCGGCGAAGTCCGTCCCGAGGTCGGTGGGCCGGCCGTCGGTGACGAGGAGCAGCGCCGGTCGAAGCGCCCGGCTCTCCAGGCGGTCCGGCCCGATCGCGGCGGCCACCTCCCGGAACGCCGGCGCCATGTTGGTGTAGCCGCCGTCCATCGCCTGGAGCGGCTTCCAGCGCACCTCCCGGACCGGCACCGGGTCGGCGATGTGCCAGCGGGCGACCGTGGCGAAGGAGAGCACTCGCACGAGCACCTGGGCCACCATCTGGTCGCGCTCCCATTCGGCGAGCTGCGGCAGCATGTCGGCGATCGCGTAGTTCAGGGCCTGCATGCGCTCGCCGGCCATCGAGCCCGAGCAGTCGGCCATGATGATGAAGTGGAGCGGTCGGCGCGCCACCCCTCCGCCGGGCATGATCGGATCGGCCGCCGGTTCGCGCGAGCTCACCGTCTCCGGATCACTTGACGTTCGGACCGCCGTTCGTCGACCACCAGCTGTCGAGCTCCTTCATCGACACGTTCGCACCCGCGATCACCTGCATGAACGACTCCTCCGTCGGGATGGTCCAGAGGTAGGTCGACTGGAGCGGGTTGCTGGGGTTCGAGTTGAACTGCACCTGGTAGCACTCGAGGATCTGCCCTGCGGTCTTCGGGAACAAGTTCTTGTCCGTGGTGTACCAGGGCGTGACGCCCTCGACCACCGAGTTGGAGGCCGGGCAGTTGGACCCCGCCTGGCTGGTCACGAACCCCGAGACCTGGTTCAGCTTGTTGAGTGCCGCCAGGTAGTCCGACGAGTCGTCGAACTGGTAGCCGAACACCACGCCCTTGATGGCGAGCACGCGGCAGGCGTAGATGGCCGTCATCCCCGGGACGTGGTTCTCGAACGGCGTGACCTTGGTGGTGCAGCTGCTCACCCCGCTCGGGAGCAGTTCCTTGAGCGCCACCGGGCCCGACGTGAAGGGCCAACTGCTGGTGGCGGCCGCCCCGCCGAGCAGCCCGCCGACCACCACGACGACCGACACCAACGCGATCGCCAGGCGCCGCCGCCGCCGGGGCGCCGCCGGGGCGCCGCCGGCGGGAGCCGCCTCCTCCGACGGGAGGTCGGGCGAGGACAGGTCGGGCGGCGGGATGGTCAGCGCCTGGTCGGCGGCCACCGCGACGCCTGCCGCGACCGGGACCTCGGGGACGATCGGGGTCTGCACGGGCGCCGGGGCGGGTGCGGTGGCCGGGGTGGGCGCGGCGGCCGGGACCGCGTCGGCCTGCTCGTCGGAGACCTGGTACCCGAGTGCCCGGGCGAACTCGGCGGTGACCCACCGGCAGCCGGCCGCGTCGTAGGGGGTCTGTTCGGCCAGCTGCGCCGCGGCCAGTCGGACGGCCGTGTCGGGGTCCATCCCCTGGCCCACGTGGTCCTTCAGGGAGGTGGCCACGTCGGATCCCCCGGTGGCGAGGATCAAGCTCACCTGCTTCGGCGAGTCGGGCAGGAGGTCGTGCAGGACGTTGTCGAGGATCGAGGGGCTGGAGAGTGCCCGGGTCCCGAAGTCCGCCACGATCTGGCGCAACGCCTCGCGCGCCTTTCCCGATGGGTCCCACAGTGGATCCAGCACCGACCCTCCTCTGCGCTGGAAATGGCGGCGTCGGCACCGCGATTGGTGCCGAACTATACCGGGTCGCGTTTTGGACGCCCCGGGGCCGTCCGGCCGGTGGCGGACCGGGGAACCAGGTGCCACGATGCGCCGTCCGGGCCGGGGTCTGCGCCCGTCGGTCGTTTGGGGGGGAGCATGAGCGGCATCCGGGTGGTCTGCGACGGGAACACCTACTCGTTCGCGGCGGGCAGCAGTGTGGGCATCGGTCGGGCGTCGGAGAACGACGTCGTCGTGGCCGACCCGACGGTGTCGCGCGAGCACGCCCGGCTCACCGACGGGCCGACCGGCTGGGTCCTCGCCGACGCCGGCCACGGGCGGATCTTCGTCGACGGTCGGGCCGTCGCTGACCTCGAGATCACCCACCCGGTCGACGTCCACCTCGCCGCACCGGCGGGCCCGCTGTTGCGCCTCGAGCCGCTCGGCGCTCCGGCTGCGGGGGGCCAGGCGCCGGCGCGCGAGGAGATGCCCGCAGTCGCCGCCCCGGCCCTGGCCGGTGTCGGCGCACCCCCCGGTGCCACCCGCGAGTTGCTCTCGGCCGTCCACATCCTGGTGCCGCTGCGGAGCTGGTTGACCGACCGGGGCTGGCGGACCTGGTGGCGGCTGCTCATCATCCCCTACGCGCTGCTCCCGCTGGCGTTCGTCCAGCTCTACGCCGGAACGTCCAACCCGACGACACCGGGGTGGGCGTACTCGCTGTATGTGGCCCCGCTCTGGGCGATCGCCTTCTACCTGCTCATCCGGCCGGGCCATCTCGGGCGGCGGGAGTTGTCCGCGGCGGTGGTGATCGCCGGGATCGTGCTCGTGTGGGTGCAGGTCGTCACGATCCCGATCAACAACAACCTGAACCCGAGCGGGTTCTGGTCGTTCGTCGGCGTCGGGTACAACGAGGAGTTCACCAAGGCACTCCCGATCCTCGTGATCGCACTGCTGCTGCACCGGGCCCGCAAGGTGCGCTGGGACGTCCGCATGTGGATGTTCCTCGGCACCATCGCCGGTCTGACCTTCGGGGTGCGCGAGGCGTCGCTGTACACGAGCGCCTCGGTACTGTCGGCCAACCACCACCCGAGCCTGATCATCGTCGAGATCCTGTTGTTCGCCTACCGGGTGTTCGTCGACGGCTTCCTGCACGCCATCTGGGCCGGGATCGCCGCCTTCTTCATCGGCATGGGGATCAACTACGCCCGTCGACGCTGGCAGCTCATCGTGGCCGGGCTCTCACTGGCGGCGTTCCTCCACGCGATCAACGACTGGAATTTCAACGCGAACAGCGAATGGCCGCGGATCGGGGTCGAAGCCTTCACGCTGATCCTCTTCCTCGGCTACACCCTCACCGCGTCGTCGATCGAACGCCAGGTGCGGCGCTCGCCGGTGTTCCGCGGCGAGTCGATGCTCGCCGAGCCGCTGTCGGAGTCCTCCCCGGCCCCCTGAGCGGGCCCGCCCAAGACCTGGCGCAAGGGCTCGGCGAGGGCTGAACCCGAGGCGAATCGGCTCGACGGCGTCACTGCGGTCGCCCGCGAGTGCAGTGGGCACCGGGATCACGACGACGGACCGGGTGGTGAATCGGGGTCGGGCTGCCCGGATTTGAACCGGGGACCTCTGCGTCCCGAACGCAGCGCGCTAACCAAACTGCGCTACAGCCCGCGGCCGGCAGAGCCGGACGAAGGACCGAGCCTAGTCGAGCGGGTCGCGGCGCTCCGTGGCCCGGACCTGCTCCGCCGGGCCACGCGCGGCGACGTCGCCGATCGGGCGTCCGGCCTCGGCGAGGGCGCTCGAGAGGGGTGGCTGGATGTCTTCATCCGAATCCCCGGCCCCGTGCTTGGCCAGCACCTTGGCGATCCGGCGCTTGTCGAGCTCCACGACCCGCAGCTCCCAACCGTCGACGGTGAGCCGCTCGCCCTCCATCGGGATGTGCCCGAAGCCGGCGAAGAGGAAGCCCCCGATCGTGACGTACTCGCCCTCGGGGATCGCCACCCCGAGCCGGTCCCTCACATCGTCCACGCTCGTCCGCCCGTCGATGAGCCAACGGCTCGCGTCGACCCGGACCACCTCGGGACCCTCGTCGGAGTCGAACTCGTCGGCGAGCTCGCCGACGAGCGGTTCGAGCAGATCCTTCACCGTGAGGACCCCGGCCACGCCGCCGTACTCGTCGACCACCACTGCGAACGCCCGATGCTGCTCGCGCATCTCGGCCAGCACGTCGAGCACCCGGCGGGTCTCGGGGACCACATGGGGCTGGCGGATCCGGCGTGAGATGTCGAGCGGCGAGCGCCCGGTCAGCTCGCCGGCCGAGCGGCGGGGGGTCGCCCGGAACAGGTCGTTCACGAACAGGACCCCGACAAGGTCGTCAAGGTCGTCGGCGACGACCGGGAAGCAGCTGTGGCCGGACTCGCGCACCGCATCGGCCACCGCGTCGGCGGTCACCGGGATGGTGAGCGCCACCACGTCGACCCGCGGGGTCATGACCTCGCGGACCTCCATGTCGCGCAGGTCAGCGAGGCGCTCGATGATGAGCCGTTCCTGCTCGGAGGCGGCCGGGCCGGGCCCCCGGCGCCGGGACCCGTGCTCGCGCGGGCCGTCCGCCCGGCGGCGCCAGAACGGGCGCGGTCGGTCCGGGTCAGCTGGTGGAGGTTGGGCGCCCGGCGAGGCCACGTCAGGCGCGCGAGGGCGCCGCGCCGAGCGCGTGCGCGTCGGCGTCGACCAGGACCGGCACCGGCTGGTAGGAGTCGTCGAAGTACTCGCCGCCGTCGAGGATCTCCCGGACCGCCCGGCGGAGCCGGAGCGGGTCGAGCGGCTTCACCAGCCAGCCCTCGGCGCCCGAGCGCCGGGCCAGGTGCACGTCGGGCCGCCGGTCGAGCAGCATGAGCACCGGGATGTGGGGCAGGTCGCCGTAGGACTCCTGGAGCCGCAGCTCGAGGCACACCGCCATCCCGCCCATGTTGCCCATCTGGAGGTCGACCACCACGAGGTCGGGCGGGTCCTTGCGCACCGAGGCGATCACCTCGCGGCCCGACTCGACCTCCCGGATCTCGATCCCGGGCCCGCTCGCCACCGCCGCGACCTCCCGACGGAGGAAGGCGGCGTCGCTGGCGACGACGATGGCGGACACGGGAGCAGGTTACCCAACCGGGGTGTCGGCGAAGAGATGACCGGCCATGGTCCGCAGGCCGTCGAGGTCGTGGACGTCGCCGGCGAGGAGCGGCACCCGCGCCACCGGACGCGGCGCCACCCGGTCGACCAGGGAACCGAGGGCGGCGCGCTCGCGGGTGGCCGCGGCGATCAGGCGGGCGTGGTTGGCCACCAGCGCCTCCAGCGCGCCGCCCGGCTCGCCCGGGACCGAGACCGGGGGGAAGTCGGGGTGCACCCGGTTCACCACCAGGGCCACCGGCTCGACGCCGGTCTCGGCCAGGCGGGCCGCGAAGTAGGCGGCCTCCTCGATCGAGTCGGGTCGGGGGGAGGTGATGAGGACGTAGGCGGTGTCCGGGTCGGCCAGCATCTCGCGGACGGCCCGCGCCCGGGTCGAGAAGCCCTCCTCCATCCCTTCGAACGCCTGGAAGAAGTCCACCGCGTCCTGGACGATCTCGGCGCCGGCGACGCGGGCGATCGTGCGCAGGAGGGCCTTGGTGGCGAGCGTCACCACCCGCAGCGAGGCCCGGGTCGGCGCGAGCAGCGCCCGGAAGAGGCGGTTCTCGAGGAAGCGGGTGAGCCGACGCGGCGCGTCCAGCAGGTCGAGGGCGTTGCGGGTGGGCGGGGTGTCGACGACGACCACGTCGAAGTCGCCGCTCTCGGTCAGCTCGTAGAGCTTCTCCATCGCCATGTACTCCTGTGCCCGACAGCATCCCGGTCAGGTCGCGGTAGATCCGGTTGGCCCGGATCGCCTCCGCCTGGGCCCCCGAGCGCGCGTACCGGGCCACCAGGTCGTCGAAGGTCCCCTTCGTGTCGAGCATGAGCGCGTGGAGCGAGCCGGGGGACACGCCCTCGACGGCCGCCGGGATGTTCGAGAGCGCGTCGACCCCGAGCGCGTCGGCCAGCCGCTTGGCCGGGTCGACGGTGATCACACAAGCCCGCCGGCCGCGCCGCGCCGCCTCGAGCGCGATGGCGGCCGACACGGTCGTCTTGCCGACACCCCCGGGGCCGGCGCACACGACGACGCGGCGCTCCTCGACGAGCGAGGTGATCGCGGCCGCCGGGCCGGTGGTCATCGGGACTCGGGCACCAGGTGCCGGATGCCTTCGCCGAGGGCGTCGGCCAGGAGCCCGAGCTCGGCCCGACCGACCGACGCGGCCTCGAGCTCGGGCAGCCGGATCTGGGGCAGCGGGAGCTCGGTGGCCAGGCGCTCGACCTGCTCACGCTGCAGGGCGAGCCGGTGGACGCTGAAGTCGCGGGACGCCTCCAGGGCCGCCAGCGCCTCCGGGCCGAGCTCGATCCCGGCCATCGCCGCCGCGTCGGTCGCCGGCACCGAGAGTGCGGGTTCATCCGGTGACAGCGCGTTGACCACGAGCGGCCCGAGCTGGACGCCCGCCTCGTCCTCCAGTCGGTAGGCGGCCTCGACGGTCTCGGTGACCGGCATCTCCTCGGGGAGAGTCACGAGCAGCACCCGGCAGCGGGCCGGGTCGTGGAGCATCTCGAGGACCTCGGCCGCCTGGGTGCGGATCGGCCCGGCCCGCGCGGCGTCGAGGAGCCCGTTGGCCGAGGTGAGGAACGTCACCGCGTGCCCGGTGGCGGGGGCGTCAAGGACGACCAGGTCGAACTCGCCGCCTCGTTCCAGCTGCTTCACCTTGCCGAGCACCAGCACGTCGCGGATGCCGGGGATGGCGGTCGCCACCACGTCGATCACTCCGGCGGACACGAGCCGGCGCGACACCCGCTGGAACCCGTGGTCGCCCAGGTATTCGAGCAGCGCGTCGTCCGGGGTGATCCAGCGGCCCCGGACCGACCCCGGGCCGTCCTCCCACAGCTCCGCCTCCTCGTAGTCGAGCGGGCCGGGCGCCCCGAACGCGGCGGCCAGGGCCGGGCGCCCCTCCAGCTCGACGAGGAGCACCGACAGGCCGGAGCGGGCGGCCATGAGGGCGAGGGCCGCGGAGACGGTCGTCTTGCCCACGCCGCCCTTGCCCGCGATCACCAGCACCTTGCTCTCGGAGCAGAACGTGGCGACCTCCATCTGCGAGCGAGCGTAGTTGGGGTGGCCTCCGGCGCCGGGTCCCGGCAGGCAGAAGTCCAGGTCAGACCCCTTGTCGCGTCCAGAATCGCCGCAGTACCCTTTGGCCCGGAGGGGAAGAGGGTGGGGGTGGAGCATGCGTCAGGGTCCTGAGACCTGGCAGTCGGCCGCCGCGTGTCGGGGCCCGCAGTCCCAAGCGTTCTTTCCTCCTTCGCACGCGGAGCGCAAGGAGGAAAAGCTGGCCCGGGAGGCCCGCGCGAAGGCGATCTGCGCGGACTGTCGGGTGCGCCCCGACTGCCTCGACTACGCCATCCGGATCCGCGAGCCCCACGGCATCTGGGGCGGGCTCAACGAGGTCGAGCGCAAGCAGGTGCTCGAGCGAAGAGCCGGCTGACCCTCAGCGCTTCTTTGGCCGGGCCGTCGCGACCGGCCGGTTCATCTTGGCCGGGCCCCGCCCGTTCGTCGCGGGCCGCGGGGCTGCCGGTGCGGACCGGCGGGCAGGCGCCGGCGGCGGAACACCGCCCCACCCGAGCATCGTCGGAACCGTCGCGACCACCAGGATCAACTGGATGAAGGTGAGGACGTGCACCGCTGTGCACCACAGGCAGATCGACTTGATGACGAGCAGCTCGGTGGCCACCAGGTAGAGGACGAATCCGATTCCCATGACGAGCAACACCAGGCGGGCCAGATGCACCCGGCGGTCGGCCGCCCGCCAGGCCCACGGGGAGCAGAGCCCGATCATCACCGTGTAGAAGCCCAGTCCGAGCACCGGCACCGGGATCCCCAAGACGACCGACTGGGGACTCGTGAGCACGGCCTCGCAGTTGATCGCCCCGCCCTTCCCGTTGCTCGGGCACACCAGGAAATTGAGGCCGCCGTAGTGGACGACGGTGAGATAGATCGCGACCCCGAGCCCGCCGAAGGCGAGGCCCCACGACAGCCACGCCCGCCAGGCCGGCGGGGGCTGGGCGGCCGGTTCGGGGGAACGGACCGCCCGGGTCAGTACCTGCACCGGGCTAGCTGAGCTTGAGCGCCTTGGACGCCGCCACCACGCCCTTGCTCGAGCACACCGTCGAGGGCTGGTTGTTGTCGATGGCGCACACGGCTGCGGTGAGGTAGTTGGCGCTGGCCACGATGGCCTGGGTGATCGGGTTCTTGGCCGACTTCAACCCCGACGCGATCTCGTCGCGGGTCAGGCCCTGGAGGATGCCGGGGTCGTAGTTCTCCTCGGACAGGATCTTGTTGCCGAAGTCGAGGAACGGGAACGAGATCTCGCCGGCCGACAGCCCCGAGAAGTAGGTCGGCGAGTTGTACTTCTGCTCGAGGCGGGCCTCCGCCTTCGTCGGTGGCTGGAGGACCGTGTAGTTGTTGCCGGCTGCGTTGAGCTGGTTGCTGTAGAACTCGTCCGTCTTGAACACGATGTAGGGGCTCGTGTAGGTGGACTTGTAGAAGCTGAACGTCTGGGTGTTCGGGTCGACATCGGTCGACGACGACAGCATGTTCGACAGGTGGTGGAAGGTCCCGAAGCGCGACAGCGCGAGGATGATCGACCACCGTTCGGCTGCGCAGTGCGGGCAGTACTCGGCTCCGAAGAAGAAGACCCCAGGCAGCGTGGTGCCGGTGCTCGAGGTGTAGGTGAGCGGCTTCTGGCCGCTGATGACGATCGGCGGGTAGATCGGCGCCACCGTCGAGTTGGTCCCGACGGTGTCGAAGACCGACCCCGGGACGTGCGCGAGCTGCGAGACGATGGCGGGCGAGGCCGGTGTTGCCGCCGCGCCGCTCGAGAGGTTGTTGGACCCGCCGAAGACCTTGAGCGCGACGAGCGCGATCACGATCACCACGACGAGCGCCGCGGTGCCCCAGGTGAGCAGGGTGGTCGGCGACCGCCGGGTCCGGCGGTTGGGCGAGGGCCGCGAGGCACCCGGCTGGCGGCGGGCGCCGTTCCCCCCCGGCGGCCGTCCCGAGCCGCCGCGCGAGTCGCTCCGCCGCGGGCCGCCGGACTGGCCCGGACGGCCGGAGGGTCGGCCATTGGCCCGGGGCGGGTTGGCCGTCACCGACCTGGACATCTGCTTGCTGCGTTCCTTGTCGGCCTGGGTGCGACCCGAACCGGTGGGGTTGGCCATCGTGTGGTGGTGTCCTCGGTCGAAGAAGAAGGTCGTCCGCTCCCCGTCGCGCACTGCGCGGGAGCGACCCGACCAGCGTAGACCCGTTGGCCCCGCCGGCCGACGTCGGGGTCGAGTCACCGGCTGGCGACCAGGACGTTCCCCGGCGGTCGTCCCGGGGGTGCCGGTTAACCTCGGCCGGTGAACACCGTGCTCGTGCCGCGTCCGGCCGCCACGGTCATGGTGGTGAGGGACGGGCCCGCCTCGCTCGAGGTGCTCATGTTGCGACGGAGCCTCGAGTCCGAGTTCGTCCGGGGCGCCTACGTGTTCCCGGGCGGCGCCCTCGACCCCGACGACGGGGACCCCGAGATGCTCGCCCACTGCGCCGGGAGAGACGACCACGGGGCGAGCACTGCCCTCGGGCTCCAAGAGGGCGGCCTCGCCTACTGGGTGGCGGCGTTCCGCGAGTGCTTCGAGGAGGCCGGCGTCCTCGTCGCCGCCGGGGCGGGCGGCGACCCGCTGAGCTTCGCCGACCCCGAGGTGGCGGCCCGCTTCTCGCACCACCGGGTCGCCCTCAACGACGGCTCGCGGTCCTTCCTCGACATCTGCCGCGCCGAAGGGCTCGTGCTGCCGGCGGACCGGCTCCACTACGTGGGCCACTGGATCACCCCGGAGGGACCGCCCCGCCGCTACGACACCCGGTTCTTCGTCACGGCGAACCCGGCCGATCAGACCGCCTCCCACGACGAGGTCGAGACCATCGACCACATGTGGGTGACGCCCGAGCACGCGTTGGCCCGCCAGGAGGCCGGGCAGATCGAGCTCGTGTTCCCCACGATCTGGAACCTCCGCCTCCTCGGCGGGTTCGCCACGACGGAGGCGCTCTTCGCGTCGCTCTCCTCGGTCGTGGACATCCCGACGATGCGGGCCACGATCTCGCTCGACGAGGACGGCCGGCCGCACGTCAGCGTCCCGATGGAGCCGGGCGACCTCACCGGCCGGTGACCGGGGCCGCCGAGGCCGGGCCCCGCCCGACCCCGCTGCCCGACGCGGGGGTCGGACCGGCCGTCGTCGTCGGGGAGCCGGTCTCGCTGTCGCCGGTCGTCGTCCGGCTCACCGCGCCGAACCCCGGCCGCATGACCGGCCCGGGGACGAACACCTACCTGGTCGGTCGGCGCGAGGTCGCGGTCATCGACCCCGGACCGGTCATCGAGGAACACCTCGACGCGATCGAGAGCGCCGCGTCGGCCCGGGGCGCCACCGTCCGCTGGGTCGTCGTGACCCACCACCACCCGGACCACGCGCCGGCCGCCCCGGTCCTGGCCGGGCGCACCGGGGCCGAGTTCCTGGCCTTCGGCCACGAGGAAGGGGTCGACCCCGACCGGGCGGTGGGCGAGGGCTTCGTGCTGGACGGCCCCGGGTTCGCGCTCCGGGCGCTGCACACCCCCGGCCACGCCTCCGACCACCTGTGCTGGCTCCTCGAGAGTGAACGGCTGCTGTTCTCGGGCGACCACGTGATGCACGGCTCGACGGTCGTCATCCGTCCGCCGGACGCCGACATGACCGCCTACCTCGAGAGCCTGGCCCGCCTGGCCGCGCTCGAACCGCCGATCGCCCGGATCGCGCCCGGGCACGGCCGCCTGATCGGCGATCCGGCCGGCCTCATCGCCGCGATCGTGGGCCATCGGCTGGATCGCGAGGCCCGGGTCGCGGCCGCGCTCGCCTCGGTCGGCCGGGGCACCGTCGACGAGCTGCTCGGCTCGGTCTACGAGGACGTGGCCGAGTCGATGCTCGACGTGGCCCGCTTCAGCCTCTGGGCCCATCTCCAGAAGCTCGCCCTCGACGGTCGGGCCACGTTGCTCGACGCGGGGGAGGACGACCCGCGTCGCTCGACCGAGTCGAGCCTCTGGGGGTCAGTCGCGTCGGTCAGGACGCCGGCGCGCCGCTGACCGGCCCGGCCGCCACCGCGTCCGCGACCCGGTCGAGCAGCCGGGCGGTGCACCCGGACGTCTCGATGACCGGCGCCACCTCCTCGGCGACCACCCGGGCCAGCTCGGCGAAGATCTCGGCCAGCTCGCCGGTGTCGAGCGCGACCGGGTGCCCGGCGTCGCCGGCCGCCGCGATCTCGGGGTGGATCGGCACGCTGCCGACCAGCGGCACCCCCACCTCGTTGGCCAGCCGGGTCCCGCCGCCGGTGCCGAACAGCCGGTAGGTGGTGCCGTGCTCGCAGGTGAAGTCGCTCATGTTCTCGATCACCCCGGCCACCCGCAGATAGCCCTTGCGGGCCATGTCGGCCGCCCGTGACGCGACCTTCTGGGCGGCGACCGGCGGCGTCGTGACGATGAGGAGCTCCGTGCGCGGCAGCATGCGGGCGAGGCCCATCTGCACGTCGCCGGTGCCCGGCGGCAGGTCGATCAGGAGGTAGTCGAGGTCGCCCCACTCGGCGTCCTCGAGGAACTGCTGCACGGCCCGGTTGAGCAGGAGGCCGCGCCACATGATGGCGGTGTCCTCGTCGGCCAGGAAGCCCATGGACAGCACCTTCAGCAGGCCGTCCTCGACGGGGAGCTCGAGCGGGATCATCTTGCCCTTGCGCGCCTCGACGCCGCCCTCCATCCCGAGAAGCCGCGGCACCGAGAACCCCCAGATGTCGGCGTCGAGCACCCCGACGGTGAGGCCGCGCCGGGCCAGCGCGACGGCGAGGTTGACCGTGACCGACGACTTGCCGACCCCGCCCTTGCCCGATCCGACGGCGAGGATCCGCGTGGTGGCGGGGATCCCCGTCTCGCCGGCCTGCTCCCTCGCCTTCCAGCGGGCCCGTGCCATGACCGCGGCCCGGGCGTCCGCGTCCATCTCGCCCATCCGGACGTCGACCGAGCTCACCCCCGGGAGGCTGGCCAGCCGGCCCCGGACGTCGCGGTCGAGCTGGGAGCGGAGGGGGCAGCCGGCGATCGTCAGGGCGACGTCGACCCGCACGGCCCCCTCGCCGGTGACCTGGACCCCGGTCACCATGCCCAGGTCGACGACGTTGTCCCCGAGCTCGGGGTCGATGACGGCGCGCAGGGCCTCGAGCACGTCTGCTTCTCCGGGCACCGGCACGCTGGTCATGGGGAAATTGTAGGAGGACACGGGGCGCAGGCGGTTCGACCGGGCCTGGGTAACATGGTGCCCAGATCGACAAGGAGGCCCCATCGATGAGCATCGCGACCACGGTCAGCATCGGGAAGAAGCGCGACCCGGTCACGCTCAGCGACCTCGCCGCGACCAAGGTCGCCCAGCTCCTGGCCCAGGAGGAGGGTGAGGGCCTGGTCCTGCGGGTGGCCGTCCGGCCGGGCGGCTGCTCGGGCTACAGCTACGAGATGTTCTTCGACACCGAGGTGGCCGAGGACGACATCGTGCGGACCTTCGGCGGGGTCTCGGTCGTCGTCGACCAGACGAGCGCCGAGCTCATGGCCGGTTCCACGCTCGACTACAGCGACGGGCTCAACGACGCCGGGTTCCACATCTCGAACCCCAACGCCTCCCGCACCTGCGGCTGCGGGTCCTCCTTCAGCTGAACCCCGCCCCCGGCGGGGCTGACACCGAGGCGGCCCCGGTCCTCGGGTTCCGCCTGAACGGGTCCGAGGTCGAATTCGCCGACCAGGACGGCTCTCTCCTCGACGTGCTGCGCGACCACTTCGGCTGCGTCTCGGTCAAGGACGGCTGCAGCCCCCAGGGACAGTGCGGCTGCTGCACGGTCTGGGTCGACGGGCGCCCCCGGGTCGCGTGCGTCACGCCGGCCCGCCGGGTCGCCGGGCGGGACATCACCACCCTCGAGGGAGTGGATCCCGCCGTCCGGGACGCCTGGGCCGAGGCGTTCGTGGCGGCCGGCGCGAGCCAGTGCGGGTTCTGCACGCCGGGGATCGTCATGCGGCTGGCCGCTGCCGGCACCTCGCCCGGGGCCGTGCGCAGCGCGCTGGCGGCCCACCTGTGTCGCTGCACCGGTTGGCAGACGATCGTCGAGGCGGCGGGCGCCGTCGCGGCCGGCACCCCCGGTCGGTCGACCGCCGAGCGCGATCCGCTGCTCGCCGCCTGGCGGGCCCAGGTCGAGGGCCCGGCGTTCCAGACCTCGGGGCCGGCGGTCGTCCTCGGGGACGCCGGGTTTGCCAGCGACACGGCGCCGCCCGGATCGCTGGTCGCGCTGTGCGACGGCGGGCAGCGCTCGGTGGCCGAGGGCCTCGGCGCGGCCCGGCGCGGGCTCGCCAAGGTCCAGGGCCGGCGCAGCGGCCGGCCGCTCGGCCACCCCGTGGGGTTGCCGGCGGGTGACTGGGCCCTCACGCTCCGCACCACCTGGGTCGAGCCCGCCTATCTCGAGCCCGACGCGAGCTGGTGCCGGCCCTCGGGGGTGCCGGCCTCGCCCCTCGCCAACGGCGGCGCGTTCGGGGGGAAACGCCGCTCGCCGGTGACCCGCGAGGCCCGGGAGCTCGCGGACGCCTACGGCCGCAGCGTGGTCGCGCTGTGGACCCGAGAGGAGGTGGTGCGGCGCGGGCCGAAGCGGCCGCCCGTCGCCGTGGGCCTCCGCGCCGACGGCACCGGGGTCCTCCGGGTGGCCAGGACGGAGGGCTCGCCCGATCTCGCCCCCTACCGGGCCGCGGTCGCGGCGGTCGCCCCGGGGCTGGCCGTCGAGGAGGTCGTGGTGGCGGGCCCGCCCGTTGGCCCCGAGGTGCGGGGGGCCGGCTGGGCGGAGGCGAGCGTCGCGCTGGCGGCCCTCTCCGCCCGGCAGTCCGGCGCCGGACCCGGTGATTCGGTGACCGTGTCGGCTCCTGGCGGCGGCTGGGCTCGGGTCGCCGTCGACGCCCGCTCCGGGGTGGTGGTCGAGGTGGCCGCCGGCGAGGTGCTCGACGAGGTCGTGCTGCGCTCCTACTGCATCGGGGCCGTGCACCAGGCGCTCGGGTGGGTGTGGACCGAGGGTGTCGCGGTGGACGACGCCGGCGCAGTGCAAGATCTGACGGTGCGCTCCTTCGGCATCCTCCCGGCCCGGGACATGCCGCCCGTCGAGGTGCGGGTGCGGGCGTCGGACCTCGTGGCGGTGAACGGCTCGGACGCGGTGTTCGCGGCCACGGCCGCCGCCGCCTGGCTGTCCGAGGGCCTGCCGCCCTGCTGGCCGACCCGGCGGACGGCCCGGTGAGCCGCCCGGTCGGCCCCTACTCACCCTCGCTGAGCGCGGGCGGATGGGTGGTCACCTCGGGGCAGATCGGCATCGTGACCGGCGACCGGGGGCCCGAGCTGGTGGCCGGCGGCACGGCGGCCGAGCTGACCCAGGCGCTCGCGAACGTCCGGTCGGTGCTCGCCGAGGCGGGCGCCGAGATGTCCGACGTGGTCACCGCCACCCTCTACCTGGTCGACATGGACGACTACCGGGCCGCCAACGAGGTGTGGACCGAGGCCTTCGGCGACCACCGGCCCGCCCGCACCGCCGTCGCGGTGGCGGCGCTGCCGCTCGGGGCCCGCGCCGAGGTCGCGGTCTGGGCCTACGTCGGACCCCGGCCTGCGTCGTAGGCGGCGGCGGGGCGGCCGGCTCGGTCAGGCCGAGCTGCAGGCGGCCTCGGGCGGGCCGAGCGGGAGCCCGGCGGCCGAGTCGAGGAGGTAGCGCCACACGACGTTGTACTCCGAGCTGCCGTCGGCACAGCGTGGCTGGGCCCCGTCGACGGCGGTGGAGTCGTGGGTGGCGAGCACGACCGGGGGGAGCGGTGCCGACGAGGAGAGCTCGTGGCTCATCGCGAACGGCGACTCGGCCCCGTCGACCAGTTCCAAGGGCCCGAGCCCGTCGAGCCCCATGGCGGTCCAGTCGGCCCGGATGCGGGCGGAGAAGGGGTCGCCGGTGTGGACGAAGGCGTAGTAGCGGTCGAGCGGCGTCGCGCCGGTCGCCACCGTCGACAGCCAGGGCGCGGCGACGTGCGAGCGGTTGGTGTCGGGCGGCGACGACAGGGTCACGACCCCGCGCGCGGCGCGCTCCGTCGCGATGAACGCGGCTTCGCCGCCGCCCTGGGAGTGCCCGGTGAGGACGATCGAGCCGTAGGCGGGGAGCGAGCCCGAAAGGAAGGTGGCCCACCCCTCGGCCGGGTACCGCTGGACCAGATAGGAGAGGAGCGCGGCCAGCCGGTGCTCGATCCCGTCCTCGGGGGCGACGGCGCTGTCGCTGCCCGGATCGGTCCCGTCGAAGACGTTCTGGCGGGCGGTGCCGTAGCAGGCGAGGTCGTCCTTGCACCGGGTCCCGATCGCGGTCGCGTTGTTGTAGGTGAGGCCGATCGCGTGGAACCCGAGGCGGGCCGCCTCCTGCAGGAAGAGCGTGCAGCAGGAAGGCTGCCCGCCCGACCCCGGGAGGAAGACCACCAGCTGTCCGTTCCAACCCGCCGAGGGCCCGACCATCGCGATGTTGAGGTCGTCGGGGCCCTCGGCTCCGGGGTCGACGGTGGTGGGCGCGACCTCGTGCTCGGTGGTGCCGGGCGCCGTGCTGGTCGTCGTCGACGGGGCCCGGGTGGTGGAGGTCGGTACGGCGGTGGTGGAGGTGGACCGCTCGGTGCTCGGCGTGGACGAGCAGGCGGCGCAGAGGGCCAGCACGACGAGACCGGGGAGGAGCCGCCGGCCCGACCGACGCGCCCGGCGCGGCACCGCGGTGGGCGGGCTACCCCGCCGACCGGCGGGCCGACCCCGAGGGAAGGTCCCGCCCACCCGATCCGGCGTCCCACTCGGCGCTGCGGTGGCCGGTCGACGCGGGGCCGCCCTGGCTGAGCCGATAGCCCACCGAACGGACCGTCTCGATCAGGTGCGCGTGCTCCTCGCCGAGCTTCGCCCGGAGCCGCCGGACGTGCACGTCGACGGTCCGGGCGCCGCCGTAGTACTCATAGCCCCACACCCGGTTGAGGAGCGTGTCCCGGGTGAACACCTTGCCGGGGTGCGTGGCCAGGAACAGGAGCAACTGGTACTCCATGTAGGTCAGGTCGAGCGCCCGCCCGGCGATCCCGGCCTGGTAGGTCTCGAGATTGATGACGAGGGGGCCGTGCTCGATCACCTCCTGGTCGGCGGACTGGCCGGTCCGCCAGAAGAGGTGCTCGATCCGAGCGGGAAGTTCGCCCGGGTGCAGCGGGGCCACGCAGAAGTCGTCGAACAGGTCGTTGCGCAGCTTCAGCTCGGCGATCTCGTGCCGGGCCACGATGAGCAGCAGCGGCACGACCGGGTCCTCGCGCCGGCGGAGGTGCCGGCACAGCGCGATCGCCTCGGTCATGTCCTCGGTCGCGCAGACCACTGCGCCCGACCAGCCGTCGTTCCCGGCCCGCTCGGCCGACGCCACCGCGGCCGCGCCGGTCACGCACACGAGGTCATAGCCGGCGTCGCGCAGCGGGCGGGCCCACTCGTTCGGGAGCGGGTCGGGGAAGCACAGCAGCGGGGGGCTGCTGCGCGCCACCTTGACCAGGCGCCGGGCGAGGCCGGGGCTCATCCTCAGAGCACCGGGAGGTAGCGGTTGAGCTCGAAGGGGGTGACCTCGGAGCGATAGGCGGTCCACTCGGCCCGCTTGTTGCGCAGGAACCACTCGAAGACGTGGTCGCCGAGGGTCTCGAGGAGCAGCTTGGACTGTTCCATCTCGTCGACGGCCTCGTTCAGGCTGATCGGCAACGAGCCGACGCCCTTCGCGGCCAGCTCCTCGGGGGAGAGGTCGAAGAGGTTCGCATCGGCCTCGGCGGGAAGCTCGTAGCGCTCCTCGATCCCGCGCAGCCCGGCGGCGAGGATCACCGCGAAGGCGAGATAGGGGTTGCAGGCCGAGTCCGGGGCGCGGTACTCGACGCGGGTCGACTCCGGCTTGCCCGCCTTCACCACCGGGACCCGGACGAGGGCGCTGCGGTTGTTGCGGGCCCAGCTCACGTGGACCGGGGCCTCGTAGCCGAGGACGAGCCGCTTGTAGGAGTTGACCCACTGGTTGGTGATGGCCGTGATCTCGCGGGCGTGGCGGAGCAGCCCGGCGATGAAGTGCTTGGCCACCGGGGAGAGCCCGTAGTCGTCCCTCGAATCGCTGAAGGCGTTGTGCTCCCCCTCCCAGAGCGACAGATGGGTGTGCATCCCGGATCCCTGGACGCCCGCCAGGGGCTTGGGCATGAAGCTCGCGTGGATGCGCTCCTTGCGGGCCAGCTCCTTCACCACCAGGCGCACGGTCATCACCGTGTCGGCCATGGTCAGCGCGTCGGTGTAGCGGAGGTCGATCTCGTGCTGGCCCGGCGCGTCCTCGTGCTGGGCGTGCTCGACCGGGATGCCCATCTCCTCCAGGGTCAGCACGGTGCGGCGGCGGAGGTCGCTCGACGCGTCGGCGCCGGTCAGGTCGAAGTACGAGCCCGAGTCGATCGGCCTCGGCGGCTTGGTGGGGTCCACCTCGGTGTCGGCGAAGTAGAAGTACTCGACCTCGGGCGAGGCGAAGAAGGTGTAGCCGGCGGCCTGGGCCCGCTCGAGCGTCCGCCGCAGCGCGTGGCGCGGGCAGCCCTCGAAGGGCGTCTGGTCGAGGTTGAAGATGTCGCAGAACACCCGGGCGACCGGCTCGTCGTGTCCGTGCCACGGGATGAGCTGGAACGTGTTGGCGTCCGGCCGGGCCAGCACATCGGCCTCCTGGACCCGGCTGAACCCGTCGATGGCCGAGCCGTCGAAGGTCATCCCCTCGTCCAGCGCGTTCTCGAGCTCGGCCGGCGTGATGTTGAACGTCTTGGGGGTGCCGAGGACGTCGGTGAACCACAGCTGGACGAAGCGGATCCCCCGCTCCTCCACGGTGCGCAACACGTAGTCCCGCTTGTCTCGCACGTCCCCATTCTTCCAGGTCGTCATGCCCGCCCGGAATGGGCTACCGTCCCCCGGTCCAGGTCGCCGGGCTGCCGGGCCACGATTTCACGCTCCGTTTACACGCGGGCAACAGCGTCGAAACCGCGCCTCGGCAGACTCGGCCCCGACCCCGGGCGGCGGACCGCGTCCAGGTTCGCCCGTCCTGGCAACCACGAGTCGTCCGGGCCATCCGCGACGGTCAGGAGGAATGGTGATCAAGCGCACCCCGGCCGAGGTGTTGAAGCTCGCGAAGGACGAGGGCATCGAGATCGTCGACGTGCGCTTCGCCGACCTGCCCGGCATGACCCAGCACTTCTCGGTCCCCACCCACCAGCTCACCGAGGACACCTTCACCGAGGGCTTCGGGTTCGACGGCTCGTCGATCCGCGGGTTCCAGGAGATCCAGGAGTCCGACATGATCCTGCTGCCGGACCCGAACATGGCCTACGTCGACCCGTTCCGGCAGCACAAGACGCTCAACATCCACTGCTTCGTGCACGACCCGGTCACCCTTGAGCCCTACACGCGCGACCCGAGGCACGTGGCCCGCAAGGCCGAGGCCTACCTCCAGTCCACCGGCATCGCCGACACCGTCTTCTTCGGGCCCGAGGCCGAGTTCTTCATCTTCGACCACGTCGAGTACGGGCAGGGCGTGAACTACGGGACGTACCGCATCGACTCGATCGAGGGCCACTGGAACACGACCGACAGCGAATTCCCGAACCTGGGCTACAAGATGCGGCCGCAGGAGGGGTACTTCCCCGTCCCGCCGAACGACAAGTTCCAGGACCTCCGCAGCGAGATGATCCTCGAGCTCGAGCGGCTCGGCATCGAGATGGAGGTCCAGCACCACGAGGTCGCGACGGCCGGCCAGGCCGAGATGGACATGAAGTTCGACACGCTCGCGACCATGGCGGACAAGCTGGCCATCTACAAGTACGTGGTGAAGAGCGTCGCCAACGCGGCCGGCTACACCGCCACCTTCATGCCGAAGCCGCTGTTCCAGGAGAACGGCTCGGGCATGCACTGCCACCAGTCACTGTGGAAGGACGGCGAGACCCTCTTCTTCGGCGACGGCTACGGCGGCCTCTCCGACATCGGTCGGTGGTACGTGGGCGGTCTGCTCAAGCACGCGCGCTCGATACTGGGCTTCGCCGCGCCGACCACCAACTCCTACAAGCGGCTCGTCCCCGGCTACGAGGCGCCGGTCAACCTGGTGTACTCGCAGCGCAACCGCTCCGCGGCCTGCCGGATCCCGCTCTACTCGTCGAGCCCCAAGGCCAAGCGCATCGAGTTCCGGTGCCCGGACGCCGCCTGCAACCCGTACCTCGCCTTCTCGGCCATGCTGCTCGCCGGGCTCGACGGGGTCCAGAACCGCATCGAGCCGCCGGCGCCGGTCGACAAGGACCTCTTCGACCTGCCCGCCGAGGAGCTGGCGAAGATCGCCCACACCCCCGGCTCGCTCGAGGAGGCGCTCGAGGCGATCGAGGCCGACAACGACTACCTCAGGGTCGGCGGCGTCTTCACCGACGACCTCATCGAGACCTGGCTCGAGTACAAGCGGCTCGAGGAGGCGGACGCGATCCGCCTCCGGCCGCACCCCTACGAGTTCGCCCTCTACTACGACATCTAGGCCGGCGGCTCAGCCGGCGGGCGAGAACCCGTCGAGGAACGCGAGCTCCTCGGGGCCGGCCAGTCGTCGGTAGAAGCAGGTCGGCCGGGCCAGGCCGTCGGCTCCGACGGTGTGGCACACCCCGCCGGTGACCGGACGGACGAGGTACAAGAGCGCGTTCTGCTCGCAGTTGATGCGGACGTCGACGACGGTCAGCTCGTCGCCCGAGGTGGCGCCCTTGCGCCAGAGCTCGTCCCGGGATGCCGACCACAGCACCGCCGTGCCGCTCGACAGGGTCTCGCGCAGCGCCAGCTCGTTGGCGTAGCCGACGAACAGCACGTCCTTCGTGTCGGCGTGCTGCAGGACCACCGGGATCAGTGCCTCGGCGCTCCTCGCGGCGCGCCGGATCTTCTCGAAGTCGATGGCGGCGGCCGTGCCCTCCTCGAGCTCGTGCATCCGAAGATCCTCCCACCGAGCGGGGCGGCCCCGGTCAGAGGGGCCGGGGGGGCGCGCCGCTACGCTTTTGTCGTGCCGGCGCTCCGGTTGGCGATGGCTCAGCTCAACCTGGTGGTCGGCGACCTCATGGCGAACGTGGGCCGGATCGTCGGCGCGCTCGGGGACGCCGAGGCGGCGGGGGCGGACCTCTGCCTGTTCCCGGAGCTGGCGGTGACCGGCTATCCGCCCGAGGACCTCCTGATGAAGCCCCGGTTCCTGGCCGACAACCGGGCCGCGCTCGACGAGGTCGCGGCGGCAACGGGCCGGTGCGCCGCGATCGTGGGGTTCGTCGAATTGCTGGACGAGACGACGCGAGGCGCCTGGACCGGCGACGGCGGCGGCACCCGACCTCCCCGCCCGCTGGCCAACGCCGCCGCGGTCTGTGCCGGCGGGGTGGTCGCCGGGACCTACCACAAGCACATCCTCCCCAACTACGGCGTGTTCGACGAGCAGCGCTGGTTCGTGGCCGGCACCGATCCCTATGTGCTCTACGAGATCGGCGGCGCCGCGGTCGGGGTGTCGATCTGCGAGGACGTCTGGTACGACGACGGTCCGGTGGCGTCGCTCGGCCGTGGCGGGGCCGACCTCGTGGT